>Ga0233400_1000140_pt1 | contig 38758 bp, 32 predicted proteins | sample 46DmetaG_FD_182708 | JGI IMG/M metagenome (GOLD analysis project Ga0233400, IMG submission 182708) | Seawater microbial communities from Monterey Bay, California, United States - 46D | ecosystem: Environmental > Aquatic > Marine > Coastal | place: USA: California | collected 2016-10-21
TCTTTTTTCTGAACTCATTTGATTGAGTAAGTGCGCCGATGCTTCTGTGAATGCTCCGCCAAATCCCGAAATCGTTTGAAATTTTTGTTCAAAATTTAATTGTATTGAAGAAGGAGTAACTCCTGAATCAAAATTTGAAAGCTCTGTAAGTTGATTTCCACTTTGTGAGGTTTCAAAAACGGCAAGGGTTTCTTTTTTTGAATTCATACAAGAGAACGTTGAAATTAAAGTAAGAAATGATAAAATTGTATTGAACTTCATATTATTTGCTTGATTAGTTGTTTTTATCTATTAAAAAGTTCAAAAACTTATTTTTAAGCACTTCAAAAGCTTCTTTTTTATTTCTATGGATATCCACTATACCCCAATATTCTTCGTTTGGAGCACCATCGTAAGGCACACCACTACTGTTTGGTGCCCAGCCCCCAACATCTTGTTGATCTGGATTTCCTGCTTTCCAAAGACCATCAGTAAAAGAAAAAATTACAATACCAGAGTTGTTATCATTTTCTTCAAAAACAGCGTCAATAATTTTTCCATTGGCAACAGCTTGTGCATGTTGGTTTTCGCCTTGCTCAAACCCTGCTTTTGCAATTTTCATGTAACTATCGGCGCCTGCCTCTGAAAGATAAACAGGTTTATCACTAACTGATTGCCACTCTCTAAAAATAGACTGAGGTTGATCCCAACGATAAACATTCAACCCCCATATATCGATGTTAGGATTTAATTGAAGTGCTTGCTTATCTGGGATATCTCCGTGAGCTGTAGCTACTGGATGATTTGGGTCAAGTTTGTGCACTAAGTCAGTCGCTACGCTTAAGGCATTGTACCAATTTATAATATCACCACCAAACCACTCTGGATGATAATTGTATTCGTTACCAAGTTCCCAAATTAAAATAGCGTTGTGATCTTTATATTTTTTTATATAATCCAAATAGGTCTCCGAAAGAATATCAAAAACTCCATTTTGATTGTATCCAAATCCTACAATAAGTTTCAGTCCAGCAGCATCAATTTTGTCTAAAACTTGAATATCGTCTATAGGTGCATAAACACGTATTGTGTTTATTCCTGCCTCTTTCATGAGTTCTAAATCCTGATCGATTGTTTGGAAATCGCGAATGGTTTGTCCTTTTGGAACTGGATGATAGCAAATTCCTTTTATATAGTATGGTGAATTATTAACCAATAAATGATTTCCTTGAACCTGAACATTATCAGGTGAGTTTGGAATTAAAAGTAATACCAATGAAAATAATAAAACTGAACATAAACTTAAAAGTTTCATAGTGCTAATTGGTTAGGGTTAAGGCGGATTTCGGTGGAAAAACATCCTCCAATAAAATATCTTTATGGCCTTTGTAGGTTTTTTCAATAGAATTTCCATCTCTTGAAAGGCCTGAAAAAACTCCATTATCAACAAGAGGCCATAACACATATTTTGCTTGGCCATCAACAGTGAATAGCCCAAAGAAGTTTTCAGAACCATTTGGGTGATTGGCATCTTTCCATGGTTCATCAAAGGCTTCAAAAAAGAAACAAGACACATTGTTTTCATTACTCCATTCACGCATAAATTTGTAATACAATGCCTGTTTATATTCATCGGCTGCATAGGAACCATTAGTTCCATATAAGCCTTGAGATGTGGTTGCCCAACCGGTCTCACCTATATGTATTGGTTTTTCTATTCCTAAAGAACTCACATAGTTTTTTACACTTTGATATTGACTTACGGCATAGGACTTTGCACGTTCCATTGCTGCATCAATTTTTTCAATTTCTGAATGTGATGATTCATTTTCTGGTATAAGCCAAAAACTAGAATTGTAGTGTGTGTCATGAAAGGGATAGGTATGAACAGAAATATAATCTACAGCGGCAATTAATTGTTCCAAATCTTTATTATGGTAATCCGAACTTCCTCCTCCCCAAGAGGCAAAATTATCTGAACTGGTAATCCACAATGAATCCGAAAGATGTCCTTGTGCTTTTTTTTCTTGTAAATAATTAACCCATTTCAAAACAACTTTTGGCTTTACAAAATAAGGGGTTGCCCAGTGGACCATCGCCTCATTACCAACGGCAATTATTTTTACAATTTCTGGATATTTATTTGCAAGCTCTATGGCTTTGGCTATTTCAGAAGCATTGTTCTTTTCGTCTTCTATATCATGATTTGGTGGAAGGTCTGTCCATGCATTAGCACAATCTATCCATGCCCCCAGCATCACATACATTTCAAAACTTTTGTCCTCTTCTCTCAATTCCTTTATGGCTCTTAAAATGTTTGATGCATGTGGAAACTTCAAATTGTAAGTCCTTATGATTCTAATTCCAATGACATACATGATTTTCAAATCTTCTTTCAAGGCTTCCAAAGAAGGTTGAATCTCTCTTGATGTCATGCGATAGCCTCCATAAGAAATAGCTAAATATTCTGGATTACCCAAAATTTGTGCCGCTGTTTTGTGTTTAAAATTCAATTCTTCTTTTGTTTTGTTTGTACATGATGTACTTAAAAGACAACACAAAATAAAGAGAATTATAATATGTTTTTTTAAGGCCATTATGTGTTTTTTGTTTAATTGTTTTTGTAATGTTACTTTACCACAAAAACAGTAATTTGTTTTATCTTATGTGTTCTTTCAAAAACATGTTTTGTTGTTTCTTTATCTAATGTATTGGCATCAAACATTTTTGTAGTGTCATCAAAAAATTCAACTGAAGTCGAAGACTCAGATGCTTTTTTGTAAACTATTGGAACTTGACAAATTGTAAATGCCAAACTGTCTTTTTCTAATGCAATATTCTGTTTCTCTTGATCAACACCTACATAACTAAAGTTTTCTGCTTCTTGTAAAAATTCTGATGCTTTTAAAATACCCGCATCAAAACCAAGAACGCCATCTGTGACACGCACACCAAGTTCACCAAATCGACATAAAATATCTTCTTTTACCTGGCCTGTCATTCCAGGTTGTTGCGCCCCTTTCCCTCCGGGTGTATGTGAGTATGGATCTGTTGGAAAAGCACCATACAGTTCTGGAGATTTGTGGGCTCCAATACCTGCATTGATTTCAAAATAATGATCAAAAAGTTTCCCAATTATCTCTGGCGCATTGTTTTCATCAATGGCTTGTTTTGTTGTTTCAAATGCTGCCAGTAATAATTTGGATACCATGTGCCAATAAATAGATCCAAGACCTTCATAACCAAAGAAAGTTCCCGAACGACCAGTAAAGGATTTGTGATCAAAAATAGCTTCAAAAATTCCATAAACGACTTCAGCTTCTTTTGTTACTAAATCTGAAAATTCTTCAGGTAAGTTCTTCAATGCTTCTTTTAAATTCTCTACATTATTGAAGTTCCCGTTGAAATGAAATTCTCCATTACAATCCTTTGTAATTACTTGTGTATTCCCTGCTTCTACAAGTTTTTGTAGTAGATTTGAAGATTGAACATATTTTTTCGAAATTGTATTTTTGTCAACAAATCGTGGTAAGGTTTTGTTTGGATATAAGATATAACTGTACTGATCTGGTCTAAATAACTTACTCGCCTTGAGCGCATCTAATACACTCAATGCTTCTTTAGTAGAAAGGTAGCCCGAACTTAGCACTGCAACTTGACCTTCTAACATTTCTGGTAGGTAGGAAATTGAAACTGATTCATTGCCATTTACAGTCATCAGATTGTATGCATGATACAGGTTATCTGCTCTTTTGTTGGCTTCAATTGAATGTTCTAAATGTTCTAATGCTACACTTACAAAGGTTGAAATCTCATCTAAATTTAGGGTGTTTTTCTCGCCAGAGAAACTTTTCTCATAAATTGTAGTTCTATATTGACTTGCTGCTTTTCCAAGACCGTCCAAAACAGTCTTTCTGTCTTGGTCTGAAATCGATCCAGAAAGAAGAGCTGTGTTATTTTGAAGCGTTTCTGAAACCTGATTGAAAAACTTAATTAGTTCTACAGAAATCTCAACTTGCTTGGCTGAAGTATTTTTTAAAGTAGTTTCAAAGAATTTTAAAAATCTACGCAAATAATATAAAGTAACCATGGAAACTCCATTTCCAACCAATGCATTATTTGCATCGTTCCACTCTGGACGTTGGGTATTCATCCAAATTCCACCCTCAGGTATAAAGTTGGATACTTTTGCCAAAACAGTGGCTAGGATTTTCTCAATAAAGTTGACCTTATATATGAATATATTTTTATCGCGAAGTAATGCGCCATCTACACCAATTTCTTCACGCTTAAGCTGAATTCGCGCTTCTGCTTCGTGATCAAAATCAATTGTATTTTTGGGATCTTTAAGAATTTGGTCGTAAGGTTTTATTCTGTATGGAACATTTGCATAGACAAACAAATCTTTAGAAAAATAGCTTTCTAATTTATTTGGGTAATAGGTTTCTATAAACTCTAAAAACTTAAGCAAATAGATGATTTGGTGATCTCCCCAATATCCAATGTAAGACCAAGGATTATCTGGTTCGATAGTTTCCCAATCAAAACCATCTTTAGTTACTCTGTAAGGGTTATAGCCATCAAAAGTTGTTGCATTCAAAAACTTATGAATCATCCCCTCAATAAATTCTGGATATGAATGAACAAGGGCTTCCCAGTTTTGGAAAATATCACGCCAATTTCCCTGATAATCTAAGATTTTTGAACCGTCTTCATTCCGCGTGTTTATTGAAAATTTATTCCAAGGACGACTAGGATCACCATGGCGTCTACTAAATTTTAATGGAAGATATTCATAACACAAACGTTTGAAGTTTTTATCGTCATCACTTTGAGCAATTGATTTTAAGTGATTCAAATCAAACGTTTCGGGGAGAGCAGCGATTACATTTGACTTTTTGAAATACACTTTGTGATTTGCATTTTCTAAATACGTAATAAAGTCTTCTTTTTCAATGGTATAATTATCATCAAAAATTCCTCCACGCATGATGTTAAACATGGTGTTGGCAAAATGCCTTGTATTTCTTGCGCGATCGGAAGTTAGTTGCAAACCATCTGAAGCACCAACCAATGCAATAAGTTGTTGTGTACCTTCCTCAACTGAAGCTGTTAATTCCTCCAATAAGAAGGCTTGTTTTTTAATCCTTTTTTTAATCTGAACTATATCATTTATAGACTGATTAACATTAGCCACCAAAGTCCATTCTTCTTGAGCATTTTCGCCTAAAGTTATATCGGCAGTCAAAAGGTATGCGCCTCGTTCTGCTTTTACATCAATTTCTTCAGTGATTGTATTTCCTCTTCTAAAACTATCAATTTGAGCAGATGAGAGTAGTTTTTTTGAGTTTTTAAGTCCAACAGACCAAACTATATTGGCTTTTAATGCTTCACTTGGCTCTGCTTTATCCACAATAATGGCACTTAGGGAGTAAATTCCAACTCCGCTATCTGTTTCCAATTCACATTTTTTATAAGCATCTACAAGATTACTCGTACTGTTTTGAAGAGCAACCTCAACTCCATGAGGTAAAATGTTTTGAATTCCATCTAATAAACAGATATTTACAGCTGTATTGGCCACATTTTTTAACTTAGATTTGCGAACAAATCCAAACGCGTCACTAGAATTCCATTCATAAGAAAATACAACCTCTAAATCATGATTTATTTCTTCAAAAATGATTTTGTTCCCGTAAGCATTTTTGTACAAATTTCTAGTAATCTCGTAAACACCGTCTTGTCTGTTAGAAAATGGTTCCCACAAAAAAGTTTTATCAACTTTGTTTACCAAAAAAATTGACTTGCTGCCAGTGTATTCGCTTGATTCTGTAATTTTATCGTCTGTGTAATATGGAAAAAGGGCATAGTTGCTATTTTTTCTTCCAGCAGAAAGTCCTCCAGTACTTGAAATAAACATCCAGTGGTCTGAATTGCTTACAATGCTCATGAAAAATGGGCGCATTTTATTGTAGTTAGAAATTTTATAAAAAATCTCATCGCCAATGATAATTTCATCGCCAGAAACTTCTTGATTAGAAAACCTAGCGGGATTATTTCCTATGTATATATTGTTGTTTGAATCCATTTAAAATTTATATGTAACAAATAATTGGTTGTTTTGTACTAAAAATAATTTTATGCTTTTTAATCGAAAAAAACATCACGACAAAATACTGCTATTTTTCAGTCTGGCTGAAAAATAAAACACTACAATTAGTATACAAGAAAAAATAATTTTATAATCTGTAATGATAATCAAATATATTTTTTCAACCTGTAGGATTGAAAATTTATAGAAAAAATATAATGATTTTTTTATGTTTAAAACACATCATAACTGCTCATTATACTACAACATTGTTGTTTCGATTTGAAAGTATAAAAAAACAATGGAGTCTTTGTGTTCCATTATTAGTAATATGTAAATAATAAATTTATAAATAAAAACAGCCCGAAGCATTGCTTCGGGCTGTATAAAATCATTGTTTAAAAATTTTAGGGTGTCACACAAGGCGAACTTAACTCTGGTAAAAATGTCCAAAGTTGCGTACTGTTACCCCAAGCAGACATGCTTTCTCTTAGCTTCATATTATCTGCTTTAAATTGACCTTCACCGTGTGTTTCATTGTAAGCTGCAACCACTTTAGACCATTCTTCCGAACCGTCCAAATCCATCTCAGCATGGTTTTCATGAGCAAATCCAACTAAAACATTCAAACCACGATTACCAGCATAAACAGTCCATACACCCATGTCCAGCTGAGCATCAGACTTGACAATAGCATCATAGACACGTTTTCGGAATGTCCAAAAATCATCGGCTTTTGCAGGGTCAATATTATATAATATGACTTGACGTAGTGGCTTTACACAAAGATCTGTGATTTCATGTGAAACATCTTTGTTGTAGTACCAAACTTGAAATAAATCGTTTGTAACATGAGGCGCCACAGTTTCGTTCCACATTTGGTACTCTTCTGGGCTACCATCTTCATCAAACCCTGCCATATCTTGTTCTATTCGAGCTCTAAATAGTTGACCTGCTCGAGGTCCAGTTTCAATATAGAATGTGTAATGTGCTCCTTTTTCTGCTGATTGATTGTACTTCTGAGTTTTGGCTTTCATGGCTTCGTAAACTTGCTCACTCTTATCCTCATCAACTTTGATATAACGTGATTTTGCGACTTGAGCCGATAGGTTTGCTCCTGCAAACACAAATAATAAAAAAATTAGTTTTTTCATTTTATTTAAAAATATTTGGTTAATAATATCAAATATAATAAAATTGATTGCATTTTAAAATTAAAAATAAAATAATTTTTAGACTAAATAAAAGTTTGGTTAACCATAAACATCATACAATTAAGGTAGGTAAAGAATTAGTATGATACCTGTAGTTTAATTTGTGAAGAATCTAAGTTAAGTTCATCAATATGGCCTAAGACTTCACGATCATCGGAAATAAAGTGAGCATGGAAAAAACTATCGTGATGTGTAAAAACTGCCTTATGATTTCGAGAAAAGAAACCGATCAAAGAGCCACTAATATTTTTGAAATCATATTGAGTTAATCCTTGGTGCGCTTCGTCTGGAGATGATACTGTGTTGCCATATGGAAGATTCACGCTATGAAGTTTCATTTTATTAAAGACCCCATCAATACGTATCAACAACGGTTGGTCATAATGTTTATACACTGAATCAATATGTTCTTCTATTTTTTTTAGTGAATAATTTCCAGGTGTTAATTCAACAACTTTTAAATCACTATTTGTGCTGTATACAAAAAAGGGGGCGCTGACCGAACGGACTTTATTTACCTCGTGTGAAATACTATCTACTACTTTTGAAACATATGATTGCCCTTCAAATACTACTATTTCTCCTTTCAAAAACTCAATAGGTCCTAATCCATAAGTTTCTTTACTATTTAATGAATCAGTAGCAATCTTACCTTCTAAATCTCCTTTCCACATCACATCTCTCATTTCACCAACAACTTTGATAGAAGAAGTGTTAGTCGATTTGGTACAGGAGGCAAACAGAAGCACAGAAAAGATGTAAGTAATATTTTTTAACATGTTGTAAAAATACAAAAACGGCTACACTATAATAGAATAACCGTTTTATTGCTTTAGTAGATAACTCTGTGAAATATCGAATATTAGTTTAACACCTGAGAGTTAATTGATACTCATTAAATCATGGCCTCAATCCAATATTTGGATTAATTTATTTATTTACAGGTGGTAATGATAGTAGAAATAAAAAACGGACTAGTAAAAATACTAGTCCGGCTTGTGTAGTAGCGGGAACAGGACTCGAACCTGTGACCTTCGGGTTATGAGCCCGACGAGCTACCTACTGCTCTATCCCGCGATATTGGACGACAAATATACAACCTTTTTCCTATTTAAAAAGAACTTTTTTGGAAATATCTTCTTATTGCTCTATACTTTGAGCATCTAAAGACTGTAAAACTTGACCTGAACATTGAATATTAAATTGAATAGGATTGCAACATACTTCACAATCTTCAATGTACGTTTGAGCAAATTGCGACACATCTACCAAAACTGAAACCTGCTCCCAACAATGTGGACACTGATAATAATGTTCTTCCATTAGCTATGTTGTTCTATTGATTCTGTAAGCATCTCCCACTGGCTCATGAGTTCCTCTAACTTTGCTTTTTTTTCTTGATAGGCATCAAAAAAATTAGGATCTGCAACTGTTTTATCATAGTTGATTTCGAGTTCCAAATCAATAGCTTTAATCTCTTTTTCCAAAGAAGAAATGGAGGACTCCACCTTGCTCAAACGATTATTCAACGATTTTAATTGTTTTTGTGCTTCATAAGACTGCTTATTGGTGCTTATTTTGGATTCAGATTTTACAATTGTTTTGCGTTCAGCTTCGCGTAAATTTTCTAGCTGCCGTTGTTCCAGATAAAAATCAATATCACCTAAATAGGGTTTGATTTTTTGATCTTTAAATTCATACACAACATCATTTAGACCTTGTAAAAACTCACGATCGTGCGACACCAGAAGCAATGTGCCTTCAAAGTTTTGTAAAGCAGATTTTAATACATTTTTTGACTGAATATCCAAGTGGTTTGTAGGTTCGTCCATCACCAAAACATTGAGTGGTTTTAGCAATAATTTTGCTAAAGCTAATCTGTTGCGCTCCCCTCCAGACAATACACTGACGTACTTCTCAACAGCCTCTCCACGAAACAAAAATGCCCCTAAAATATCACGTACTTTAGAACGGTTTTTTTCATTAGCCTCATCAATCATCGTGTCCAAAACCGTCTTTTTTCCATCCAAATATTCAGCCTGATTTTGGGCAAAATAACCCACTTGTACATTATGCCCCAGCTTAATATCCCCCTCTGCTGAAAGTTCTCCAACTAAAATTTTGGCGAGTGTAGATTTTCCTTGTCCATTTTGACCTACAAAAGCAACTTTCTGCCCTCTTTCAACCATTAAATCAACATTTTTTAAAACCTCCAAGTCACCATAAGACTTTGAAACATTATGGGCTTCCAAAACAACTTTTCCAGGCTGTATTGAAATTGGAAAACGCACACTCATTACGCTATTGTCATCTTCATCTACACGAATACGCTCAATTTTATCTAATTTCTTAATGAGCGATTGTGCCATTGTTGCTTTGGAAGCTTTGGCCCTAAACTTTTCAATCAATTTTTCCGTTTGTTCTATTTGCTTTTGTTGATTTTTTTGCGCTGCTATTTGCAATGATTTTTGTTCGGCCCGAAGTTCCAAATACTTGGAATAAGACTTAGGCATATCATAAATTTGACCTAAAACAATTTCAATAGTACGATTTGTTACATTGTCCAAAAACATTTTGTCGTGAGAAACAATAACGACAGCCCCAGAATAATTTTTTAAAAATTGCTCCAACCAAATAATCGATTCTATATCTAAATGGTTTGTAGGTTCATCCAAAAGAAGGATATCATTTTGCTGAAGCAGTAATTTGCCCAGTTCTATACGCATGCGCCAGCCTCCAGAAAATGTATCTGTTAGTTTATCAAAATCTTCTCTTTTAAATCCTAATCCAATTAGAATTTTCTCTGTTTCGCCTTGATAATTATAGCCCCCTAAAATTTCATATTGCTGTTGTACGTCGTTTAGATCAACCATCAGATCGTGGTAGCTTTGACTCTCATAGTCGGTGCGCTCTGCGAGCTGAGTATTGATGTCTTCTAACTGACGCTCTAGTGCTTTAAGTTCTGAAAAAGCCTCATACGTTTCTTCTAAAATTGTACGGCCATAAACAAAATCAATATCCTGTTTTAAAAATCCAATTTTTAAATCCTTTTTTTCAAAACTGATTTGACCTGAACTATGTTCGAGTTCTCCAGATATAATCTTGAGTAAGGTCGATTTTCCAGCACCATTTTTACCAATCAAACCCACGCGATGCCCAGATTGTAATCGAAATGAAATATTTTCAAAAAGGTCTTCGCCTTGAAATGAAATTGTAAGCTGATGAACGTTTAGCATCTTTAAAATTTAATCTTCAAAGTTTTTTCAATTTTGTATTTTTGAAGAGCTGCAAAAATAACTAAATTAGGATGTTAAAAAAAGGAAATAAGCTCTACTCTGTTTTATTTGGGAAATGTCCAAAGTGTCATCAGGAATCGATGTATCAAACAAAAAATCCTTACTATCTATCGCAAACACTAAAGATGCATGAACATTGTAGACATTGTGATACAAAATATAAAATAGAACCTTCATTCTTTTATGGGTCTATGTATGTAAGTTATGCTGTTGGTATTGCTTTTGCAGTGGCTGCATTTATTATTTCCAACTTATTTTTGGGAAGTTCACTCAAAGTCGCTTTTGGGTGCATTGTAGGAACATTAGTTGGTTTTATGCCTGTTATTATGCGAATATCCAGAAATATTTGGATTAATCTTTTTATGAGCTATGACCCCAATTTGGTCAACAAGTCTAAGACTTAAATCTATTGATATCAATTTCATCTGGAAGTGGAACCCCATCTTCTATATAAGCAATTAAATCTTTGGCAACACTTGGCGCTATAAGTACGCCTCGACTGCCAAGACCATTCAAGACAAATAAATTTTTATGTGTTTTGTGTTGGCCTAATAATGGACGGCGGTCCACTACAGTTGGACGAATTCCAGCACGTTGATGAACAACTTTAAAAGAAGACGAAATCACTTTTTGTAGTTTTTCTAAGATTTGAATTCTTGCAGCTTCCGTTGGTGAGTTGCTGTAATCATTCCAAGCATAAGTAGAACCAACAAGGTAATTGTCATTACCAATAGGGATTACAAAAACACTTGATTTTAAAATCACATTTGATTTTAAATCTGGTGCATGAATGACTAATAATTCACCCTTTGTACCTTCTAAAGGTAGTGCATTAAAAAATGGATTTTGCTTCAATCCAAAGCCTTCAGCAAAAATGAGATTATTAGCAATAATCTCTTTATACTTAACTTTATTTGATACATCTATTACAGAATAATCAAAAGTTTCTTCAATAAATAAATCTTTAGACTTTAAATAATTGCGGTAGGAGTTCAAAAGTAATTTAGTGTCTACTCTCCCTGTGAATTTAACTTCACCACAGCCAAAAGGGGCTCGGATATTTGGATTGTTATTTTCAATGATTTTTGGAACTAAAAATTGTTTCAACTTTGGTTTATCACTAGCCAAAAACCAATTGTTTTGTTCTTCAATGGAATTAAAAATTCGATAAATAGGACGTTGATCGTCTATTTTAATTCCTAATAGAGCCTCTATTTTTTTATAAGCAGAAAGTGCTAAAGGAACATGTAGATCTGCATTCCACGCCATATTGAAGCGTTTAAGGACTACAGGATTGTAAAGACCACTTGCAACTATTGAAGCTTGTTGAGAGGTGTTACTAACAACTGCATAAGATTTTCCACGAGTACGCAATTGTTCACAGAGCATCAGCCCTGCAATTCCCGAACCTACAATGAGGTAATCAACTTTCATTTTATAAATTTATGATAAAAAAAATGCTCCTCAAATTGAGAAGCGTTTTTTAGTATAAAGTGGAATTTAATAACTCCACATGTCTTGTTCTAAATTTCTAATTTTTTCTTTAATGCGTTGCGATTCAAGAAGTTGCATAAGTGAATTTTCAGAAATATAGTCGTTGATATCACGATCCTCATATACGTTATCTTCTTTGTAAATATATCCAGAAAAACGTCTTGAGTTAATTAAATGGTCAAAGGAAATTGGTTTTGATGTGTTTTTATCATTAAACGCTAATGCTTTATGCAAGAAATTTCTTGCATTCGGATAAAATACCCAAAACAACTCCACATAATCAGGCTTCATATTTGGATCATTAAACTCTTTCATGTTAGCCTTAGACCGTGGTGTAATCACAATTGGAGCTATTGCGATAGGTCGGTAACGCAAATCTGATTGTCTTTTATCAAAATACCAAACACCTTTCAATCTGTATTTTACAACGTCAGAATAGCTAAAGATTTCTTCTGAGTATTCTTCTTCTGATAACAAATTGTTATCAAAAATAAGTTCCTCCATTTTTGATTCGTATTCGTTGTAATCGTCGTCATTTAATAGAGACTCGTCCATATTGGCATATTCGCCAACATCGACCCCTTTTTGTTTTAAAAAATCTTCCTTATTTCCTGCTTCGTTTATAATTCGCTCCAATCCTATATTTTCGTCAGTACCAGCACGAATGACTCTATATTTTCTTTTCTTTTCAAGATCTTCTATTGAAAGTACATCCTTTAAGTTGTCTTTTTTGTAGACTGGATAATCGCCCTCAATAGCAGACTTTAAAAGAAAATGAATAAGAGGTCTTCTTTCTTTACCAACTACCAAAGTGTCAATTGGGTAATACATAGGGAAATTGACACGCTCATCGAGGTTAATTTCCTCCCAAATAGTTTTTGAAAATAATACGTCTTTGTCGCTGATAAATCCATATGCCAATGGTTCTTCGTCAGAATCAACCTCATCGTATGCAGAGGTGACACCAATCTCGTCAGGAGATTTTGCATTCAAAATATTAGCCTGACTAAAACCAATGAATGGTAAAACGAATAAGAACAGGGGTAAACGATTCATAATTTTAATTTGTTAATTTTACTGTAATAGCAGCTGCAGGTGGAATCTCTACTCCACTTACACCTTTTACTCTTACTTTTATATTGTCAATAATCACCAAAGAACGTCTTGGTGCATTATTGATTAATGCTTTTGCAGCTGGATTCAATCGATTCCCTGAAACGGTAACTGTTTCTCCTAATACAGTCAAATCAAACGCAGAAACTGTTGGATTCAAATCGTATACGAAATCTCCAAAATCCGCCAAGACACGAGAAGTTGTTACATCACGTTTGTTGAGTTTAATTGAACCACTCTTTCCGGCTATTTTACCAACTGGATTAGGAATATTTTTAATTCTAAATGATTTTTTTGAATTTACTTTTGTACCATCATCTAAAGTTGCCACAACAGATACAATCAAATTTTGACTACCTGATGGTGGATTAATAATGTATTTTCCTTGACCACTTGCGGTTCTTAGTCCTGGAGCGGAAACTTTCACATTGCTATCAGGTACTCCTGCAAATGAAATCGTCATAGGATTTTCTAGCCCTCTATACAACACATTCATCTTATCTGCAGCAACTGATGCTTCTTTTGGTCGTGGCACAACAACATAGTTTCCAACAATAGGGATTTCAAGAGGCTTACCGTCTTCTAAGAATGTAAATTGACCATTAATTTTCTTTTCTCCAATATTTCCGACATTAAAATCTAGTGTTGCTGCACCAGTAGAATCTATGGCTTTGGCCACATTAATTTCTTGCCCTTGTACCACTAATTTTGTTGGAGTTACATTTGCATATTTTCCAAGAACTACTTTCCCTTGAAATTTTTCACCTGCAAAAAATGCAGATTTCTCAGCCAAAACTATAGCTTGATATTTTTTCAAGGAGACAGCTTCTGTTAGTGTATTTCCTAGAAAGAGGTTAAACATACTAGCTTCTGTAACTTTTACATCATTTTGCATTGCTGTTAGCTTTGTGTAAGAAGCAATCGCTGGAAACCCTTTGTAGTTGTAATCTAACCAGTCAATTTTTTTACCGTCCTTATTAGTTACTTTTTCTGTATTAAATCGTTTTTCGAATCGTTCAACAGCTTTTTTATACTTCACGTCAGCTCCAAGAACTTCTTTAATATCAGATTTGTATTTTTCAATACTTGCTAGAACTGCATCTCCTGCTTTTGTCAAACGATCGCCAGTAAACCACATTTCATCAAGAATATCAGTTTTGTCCATGGCCTCAAAAGGCAATTTTCCTGTTTCTGGGTCAATTGTGTATTGTCCATTTTTCAAAAGGTCCACCTTAATAGTTTCAATGTAATTATAAAAATCATCAGAAATTACATTAATTTGCTGGGCTTTATTTGCAGCTACCGCAAATTCTTCTGGCTTTTCGTCGCCTTTCGTAATTAAATCATTAAGTAATGCTTCATTTGTTTCTGATGTAGTCACATTAGACTCAGCAAATTTTGCTTCCATTAGTCCGAAAGCTGAAAGCACCTCTTTTGACATATTCATGGCCATCATTGCGATGAAAACCAAATACATCAAATTTATCATTTTCTGCCTTGCAGATACTTTTCCTCCTGCCATAATAATTAGTTTTTTTGGTTATATATATATAGTTTCAATAAGAACTAATTATTTGTTATTCATCGCAGTAAGCATACCTCCATATACTCCATTTAAAGAAGATAGATTAGACGCCAAAGATTCCATTTGTTCTTTTAATTTAAGAGCGTTTTCAATAGATTCTGCATTAATTTCAGATTGTCTATTTGCACTTTCTAATTGAGCTGAATATAAATCATTTAATGATTCCATTTGAGCAGTAGCCTTGGCCATTTGCTCATTATAGCTTTTTGAAGCCCCAACTGAACCATCCATAGAGGCTGCAGTGGCATTCAAATTTTGAATACTATCACCTAAACTTTTTACAAGAGCACCATCAATTTTAGCTTCCTTAAGTAATGAATCTAGTTTTTTGGTAAGCACACCCTCTGGCGTTGCTTCTTTTTCTTTTTTAACTTTTGCTGATCCACCTGTCAATTCTGGATACACGAGAGACCAGTCTAGATCTCCTTTTTGACGTTCAAAAGCAGAATATGTAAATACTAAGGCTTCAACAATCATCCCAATTGTTAAGATTTCAGAACCATAAGGCCAATGTTGAATTTTAAAGAGAGCGCCTACAATTACAATTGCTGCACCAAGTCCATAGACCATATTTGTGATAGTGATTTTACCTTCTTTTGCCATGATATTAAATTTTAAGTATAGTGTTAATTTTTTAGTTTAATTTTTAATTTGTTGCTGCGTTTGCAGTAGCATCTGTCCCAAGATAATCTTGGACTGTACGGAAGCCTATAAAACTTCGTGCAGAATCAGCATGTTCGTAGTCTCTTGAGCTAACCTGAAGAAAATAAGCAACATCTTTCCAAGAGCCTCCACGAACAACTTTTCTTGGATTTTCTTTATCATTTACATTGGGGTTAAATGATGCTGAATATTCATATGATGATGCATCATACGAGGAGTTTACCCACTCTGAGACATTACCTGCCATATTGTATAAATTGTAATCGTTGGGTTCATAAGCATCTGCTTCTACTGTATAAAGTGCCTGATCTGCTGCATAGTTTCCTCTGAGTGGTTTGAAATTTGCTAAGAAACAGCCTCTATCATTTTTTGCATAAGGACCACCCCATGGAAATGCTGCACCATCTAAACCTCCTCGAGCAGCATATTCCCACTCGGCTTCAGAAGGCAATCGAAACATATTTATGTTTTGTTTTCCTTTGGATTTTTGATAGCTATTTTTGTTTAGTGTTCGCCACTGACAAAAAGCTTGTGCTTGCTCAAATGTAATCCCAACTACTGGGTAGTCGCTATAAGCTTCATGCCAAAAATAATCGTTATGCATCGGGACGTTATAGGCATATTCAAAATCACGAATCCAAACTGTTGTGTCTGGATAGACCTTCACTGGATATTTTTCAATGAAGTCACTACGTTTTAGTTCTCTATATTTTGCAGCTTCTTCAATATCCATATAAGTATATTCAAATACAAATTGACTTACATCCCATGTGCGCTGACCGTTGTACCACTCATCTGGTGGAAGGTACATTCCATCCATAACTTCTGCATATAACTCATCTGGATAATCTTCAGTATCAAAAATAAGATCTGCATCTCTATTTATTTGTCGCTGTTCATCACCATAGGTATCTAACATATAACGTTGGTATGGAGTCAACTCTTCTTCATCTCCAGAATCAAGATATGAAAATTGACCAATACCTTCATCTTCCGACGTTTTTCCTTCTAAATCGGCCATTTCTGCAAGTTTTTCTCTCAGAATTGAATCTCTAACCCAATGTACAAATTGACGATATTCACTATTTGTAATTTCTGTTTCGTCCATGTAAAATGAACGTACAGTAACTGTTTTGGTTGGAGCGTCTTGTAAATCAACAACATCATCATCTGCTTTACCCATCACAAATGCACCACCTGGAATTAAACTCATTCCATAAGGTTTCTCCGGATGCCATCTTTTGCCTTTAACACCAACAAGTTCTCCTTTATCACGAGAACCACAACTGCTGAAAATGGCAAATGCTAAGGTTAAAAATATGATCTTCTTCATAAGTATTTAATTTGGGGGGTAGCCCCTAATATTTTAAAGTTCGTAAACTTATTTATATATTTTCAGAATTACAACTTTTTTTTACTTTTATAATCCTAATGAAAACATAAAGTATTAATTTTTTTTGCATGCTTTGTACCAGCGTTCGGGAATTATACCCTTTGTTGCTTGCTCGTAATCTTCGTGCATACATGCTAATAACGAATACTTTTTTTGTTTAGTATCTGTAAATGCTAAAAATGGTGTCTCAATCCACCAACGGCCAGTTTTTAAACTCTTATAAAATACCAACTCTTGACCCTCAACTAATACAGTGTATTTGTTAAAATCATCTGTATTTTGAAATTGATCATCTTTCTGTCGACAACAATATCCTTCTATAAAATACCAAATCATTTGTGCTATAAGCATTGATGTAGCTTCATCATCAGGCGAAGGGTTATATTCGTAAACACCAAATGATGACACTCTGTTACTTATTCCTGCGTAACGTGCTATGGCGCAGATTTCCTTACCATCAAAACCATTTGGAGAGTATTTTTGTTTGACACTTACTTCAGAAGATTTAACAGATTTTAAATCAACCGTTACCAAATCGGCATCTCGAAGTGCAGGTTCTACAGTTTTTATGTTCTTGTTTATATTACCTAAACGATAGTATTCAAAATATAATTTTTCCATTAAGTCTATCTCCTCTTGGGCGTTGAAATAGGTTTGGTATCCTAATGTGGTATAATTGAACAAATTATAGGGCTTTTCTAGAATAACTTTTCCTATATAGCTTGAGTTTGTAATGGGCTTTGATGAATCGCCTAAATCAAAACTTTTGTCAATATTTACAATATTAATCATTGGTCTTATCGTATCATAAGCACGGTAATTTGCATAAGTAAGGTCTTGACTTCCGCCAATAATTATTGGAATAATTTTTTGCTCAAGCAAGGATTTTATAAGTTGACTTACAGCAAAATAAGTGTCATCTACTGTTGCACCATTTTTTAAATCTCCCAAATCTGCAATGTTTGCGCTCCAATTTCCTGGAAACAAAGAATATAGTGATTTTCGGACTTCGTCTAGGCGAAATGTTTCTCCAATATTGTCAGTAGCATTTCTGGTTTCGAGGACACCAAAAATTGCAATATTTACATCCTCTAAGTCTGGCATTCTTTGAGAGGTGTGGATTTTTAACTTTCGGCCAAGCGACTGAAAATGAGACAATTCGATGGACTCGAAAAGGCGATTAGAAACTGGAGAAAGCAAACTAAAATCCATTGACTATTTCTTTTTTTTTCTACTTTTTGATGCTTTTTTGGGGTTGTGTTTTTCTAATAACACTTTAACTTCCTCCAGAGTAAGTTTAGATGCATCAACCGTTTTGGGAAGTTCAATTTTAGTTTTTCCTTTTATTATGTTATGTCGGCCCCACCGCGCTTTTTCAACACGAATACCTTCATCTTCCCAGTCGTGGACAATTTTGTCAATTTCTTTCTGAATCTTATCTTTTATCAAAGTCTCTATATCATCTGAAGAAAGATTATCCCAATCGTATTTTTTGTTGACATTGATGAACATATTATTCCACTTGATAAAAGGACCAAACCGCCCCTTTCCTTTTTGAACTGGGAGTCCTTCGTATTTGTAAATTGGTGCATCAGCCTTTTCCTTATCCTTAATGAGTTCTATGGCTTCATCCATTTCAACGCTCAGAGGATCCACACCCTTTGGTAGAGAAATGAATTTCTTACCAAACTTGACATAAGGTCCAAACCTACCATTATTGACTAAAACATCTTCTCCTTCATAAACACCCAGGTCTTTTGGCAGTTTGAACAAATCTAATGCCTGCTCAAAAGTAATTGAGCTCAACTGCAATGTTGGGGGAACACTAGCAAAAACTTGCTTTTCTTCCTCATCTACAGTTCCAATTTGTGCCATAGGTCCAAATTTTCCTAAGCGCACACTAAGCTGTCTACCTGAAGCAGGATCTGTTCCAAGTATTCGTTCTCCAGATTCTCTGTTGGCATTTTCTCGAACATCCTCGACTTGAGAATGAAAATCACCATAAAAAGATTTCATCATTTTGGTCCAATCGGCATTTCCAGTGGCTATTGCATCAAAATCCGCCTCCACTTTTGCAGTGAAGTTATAATCTAAAATTGCCTCAAAATGATTGACCAAAAAGTCTGTAACAATCATTCCTATGTCAGTTGGAACGAGCTTTCCTTTGTCTGAGTCAAAATTCTCGGATAGCGTTTTTTCTTCTAAAACATTGTCTTTGAGTGTCAACAAACGATACTGTCGTTCTTTGCCGTCGACGGTTCCTTTTTCTACATAATTTCTATTTTGAATTGTTGAAATTGTAGGGGCATAAGTCGATGGACGACCTATACCTAGTTCTTCTAATTTTTTAACTAATGAGGCTTCAGTAAATCTATACGGTGGACGAGAAAAACGCTCCGTTGCAACTATATAATTATTGGTCACAGCTTCATTTACTGCCATCGCAGGCAGCATTCCTTCTTGCTCAGTATTTTCATCGTCTGTCCCTTCAAGGTAGACTTTTAAAAATCCATCAAATTTAATAACTTCTCCGTTTGCTGTAAATTGTTTGTCGTGATTTGGAGTTACAATTTTAACATTAGTACGCTCCAATTGGGCATCACTCATTTGTGAAGCAATAGCACGCTTCCAAATAAGCTCATACAATCGTGCTTGGTCACGTTCTAGGTTAACTGAATGCGTCGAAAAATTTGTTGGCCTAATGGCCTCATGGGCTTCTTGCGCGCCTTTAGATTTACCTTTAAAATTTCGTGTTTTACTATAATTTTCACCAAATGCAGATACAATTTCTTTGGCGGCTGCATTTCGGGCTTCTTGAGACAAATTTACACTATCTGTTCTCATGTAAGTAATCAATCCTGCTTCGTATAAACGTTGCGCCATATTCATGGTTTTGCTTACAGAAAAATATAATTTTCTTGCAGCTTCTTGCTGGAGTGTTGATGTTGTAAATGGTGGTGCAGGTGATTTTTTTGCCGGTTTTTTGTCTAATGCATCAACGGAAAATAATGCATTTTTGTTGCGATCCAAAAATGCATTTGCTTCTTCTTGAGTGTCAAATGGTTTTGGCAATTTGGCTTTAAAAACTTGCCCTTTAGAAGTCGTAAATGCCGCATCAACTTTGAATGATGCTTTGGGCTGAAATGATTGAATTTCACGCTCACGCTCAACGATTAATCGAACAGAAACAGACTGTACTCTTCCAGCAGAAAGTCCTCCTTTAACCTTGCGCCAAAGCACAGGTGAAAGTTCGTAACCTACAATTCGGTCTAAAACTCTTCTTGCTTGTTGAGCGTCTACTAAATCATAATCTATACTTCTTGGATTTTGAACTGCTTTTTCTATAGCAGATTTTGTAATTTCATGAAAAACAATACGTTTTGTTTTGGATTTATCAAGCTTTAGAGTCTCGGCCAAATGCCATGCAATAGCTTCTCCTTCTCTGTCTTCATCACTTGCAAGCCATACAACTTCTGCTTTTTTTGCTAAATCTTTTAGTTTTTTAACAACTGGTTTTTTGTCTTTTGAAACTTCATATTTTGGTTTAAAATCTCCGTCAACATCTATCCCTAGTTCTTTGGAAGGAAGATCGGCAATGTGTCCAAAGCTGGATTCAACTTTGAAATCTTTACCTAGAAATTTTTCTATTGTTTTTGCCTTTGCAGGCGACTCGACAATTACAAGATTTTTGGCCATAAATTAATTTATTGAAGGAACAAATGTAGTCGAATTTTTCAATTTTGTTTTTTAATTTTTTCCCAAAATTCGTTTTTTATTAAAAAAAACACTTTAGTAAAGTTTAAAAATATCCAATATAACTATATGTAAATCAATGATTTATAATTGATTCTCTAGACTCTCAAAAGAAATAATTTTTTTGTACAAAACATAAATTGGCATTTGCAAAAAGCAACTAAAAAACAACGCTCCTAGTCCACAAGTTAACATAATTAGGACATATAAACTGATAATATTGAGGAATGTAATTGCAAAGGTGATTCCCCATTTTTTGTGCCCTAGTGCAAATGAGCTTTTTAGAACATCTAAAATGGATAGTTCTGAGTTAAATACATAAAATGGTGTGACAAACATGAGCGGAATCATGACATAAAAAATTGGAAACACACACATAAGAACAGCCAAAATTGCAACTCCAAAGTTGGCCAAAACCAACAGAAGTGATTTTGTGAATTTTCCATCTCTAAAAAAATAAAAAAAATCTGAAAATAAAAAACCTTGTCCCATATCCATTTTTGCTATAATCCTAAAAAAACCAAAGGATATTAGCGATGATATGATTCCAACAACAATGGTTACCAAATAATATATAACGAGAACCGAGCCATGTTGTTGGGTCATGGCGTCATCGAACAATATACTTTGAATATTGTACTGAGAATTAGAATCAATTCCTGAGTCTTGAAACATACTAAAATTCAAAAACATAAGCGGTAAACTTAGCCCAATTGACAACAACTGAAGAATAAACCCTTGTAGCCAAACTTTTTTAAATACTAGAACAGATTCATTAAACAAATCACCAAAATCAATTTTTGGTGCTTCAGCAACTTTTTTTGAAATACAATTTAGTGATGACATTGGTTTGGTTTTACATTATCAAATTAAAACTAAATTTATATTAAAAGAGCAATAGAAAACATGACACTTTGTCATAAAAAAGAAAAATATTGTATCTTTGCACACTTATTGTTCCAGATAGAGACAAATATAGATATGGAAAAAGTTATTGACGAAAACAAACAAGGTGCATCGCTAGAATTGGCTTCAGTACAAGAGAATAGCAAAAAGTTATTCATCGAAAGCTACGGCTGTCAAATGAATTTTAGCGATAGTGAGATTGTAGCTTCAATCCTTCAAAAAGAGGGATTTAATACCACATCTCGACTTGAAGATGCTGATTTGGTATTGGTCAATACTTGCTCAATAAGAGATAAAGCGGAACAAACCGTTAGGAAACGTCTAGAAAAATATAATGCTGTTAAACGTCAAAATCCAAAAATGAAAGTTGGAGTTCTTGGGTGTATGGCAGAACGTTTGAAGAGTAAATTTTTAGAAGAAGAAAAAATAGTTGACCTCGTGGTTGGTCCAGATGCCTACAAAGACTTACCAAACCTCATTGCAGAAGTAGAAGAAGGTCGAAATGCAGTAAATGTCATCTTATCCAAAGACGAAACATACGGCGATATTGCTCCAGTTCGATTGAATTCCAATGGTGTTTCTGCGCTTGTATCTATCACTAGGGGTTGCGACAATATGTGTACATTTTGCGTCGTCCCATTTACAAGAGGCCGTGAACGAAGTAGAGACCCAAAAAGTATTATTGATGAAATCAATGATTTAGCTCAAAGAGGGTTCAAAGAAGTTACTTTGCTTGGCCAAAATGTCGATAGTTTTCTGTGGTATGGAGGCGGAATGAAAAAAGACTTTGCTAAAGCTTCGGATTTGCAAAAAGCTACGGCTGTTGATTTTGCAGCTCTACTAGAACTTTGCGCTAAAGCTCACCCGAAAATGCGTTTTCGCTTTTCGACTTCAAATCCACAAGATATGTCTTTGGATGTCATTAAAACAATGGCTAAATACGATAATATTTGCAACTATATTCACTTGCCAGTTCAGAGTGGCAGTAATACCATACTGAAAGCGATGAATCGCCAGCACACTCGCGAAGAATATTTTGAGTTGATTGATAATATCAAAACACTATTACCAGACTGTACAATTTCTCATGACATCATCTGTGGCTTTCCAACAGAAACAGAAGAGGACCATAAAGACACATTAAGTCTTATGGAATATGTAAAGTATAGTTTTGGTTACATGTTTTCCTATTCTGAGCGCCCAGGCACACTAGCTGAACGCAAAATGGAGGATAATGTTCCTGAAGAAATCAAGAAAAGACGTCTTTGTGAAGTTGTAGAACTGCAACAAAAACACAGCTTGTATAGAAGTCAAGAATTTTTAAATCAAGTAACAGAAGTTCTTATTGAGAAAACATCCAAAAAATCTGACGCTGAGTGGTCGGGTAGAAATCCACAAAACACAACGGTTGTTTTTCCAAAAGAAAACTACAAAGTAGGTGATTTTGTTATGGTAAAAATTGAAGATTGTACCAGTGCTACCCTGAAAGGAAAAGCTATTGGATATTCAAAAAACATGTAACATATGGAAACTGTTCAATCTATAAAACAACGCTTTGGGATTATCGGAAACGACAAAGGTCTTAATCGCGCTATTGAAAAAGCAATTCAAGTAGCGCCAACAGATATTTCTGTATTGGTTACTGGTGAAAGTGGTGTTGGAAAAGAAGTTGTGCCAAAAATAATACATCAACTTTCGCATAGAAAACATGGAAAATATATTGCTGTAAACTGTGGTGCAATTCCAGAGGGCACCATTGATAGTGAGCTTTTTGGACACGAAAAAGGAGCGTTTACAGGAGCTACACAAACACGGTCGGGATATTTTGAAGTCGCCGATGGGGGTACTATTTTCTTAGATGAAGTTGGCGAACTTCCTCTTACCACACAAGTCCGCTTATTGCGAGTGCTAGAAAATGGAGAATTTATAAAAGTTGGATCGAGTAAGGTTCAAAAAACAGATGTCCGTATTGTAGCAGCAACAAATGTCAATATGTTTGAAGCCATCGAAAAAGAAAAATTTCGCGAGGATTTGTATTACCGACTGAGTACCATAGAAATTCCTATTCCTGCGCTACGCAAAAGAAAAGATGACATCCATTTGTTATTTAGAAAATTTTCGAGCGATTTCGCATTGAAGTATAAAATGCCAACTATTCGTTTAGACGATAATGCTGTTCAATTGCTTCAAAACTATCGTTGGTCGGGAAATATCAGGCAATTACGAAATGTTGCCGAACAAATTTCCGTTCTAGAATCCTCAAGAATGATTGATGCTAATACTCTAAAAACTTACCTTCCAAATTTTGGAAATCAACTTCCAGCAGTCATCAAAAAAGAAAAAAACGAAGGAGATTTTAGCACAGAACGCGAAATTTTGTACAAAGTTCTTTTTGATATGAAAAGTGATTTGAATGATCTCAAAAAACTGACAATGGAATTGATGCAAAACGATGATTACAAGGACGTTCAAGAAAAAAACGAACATTTAATTCAAAAAATATACAGCGATCAATCACCCAGCAATACTTCTCAAAAAGAAGAAGTTTTGGCGCTATCAGGACATAGAACCAATGAACCTGCAATTGAAATTGTTGATTCAAAAGAAAAATTTGATTTTATTGAAGATGTTGAGGAAGAGGAAGAAACACTATCTTTACATGACAAAGAAATAGAATTGATAAAAAAATCTCTAGAGCGGCACAATGGCAAACGAAAACTTGCCGCAGACGAACTTGGAATTTCGGAACGTACACTGTATAGAAAAATAAAGCAATATGACTTATAAAATGCTACGCACAGTTTTTTTGTTTGGAGTTTTCGCTACATGCGTTGGTTGTGGCGCATATTCATTTACAGGAATTTCAATAGATAGCAACACCAAAACATTTCAAGTCAATTATTTTCAAAATACAGCCAACTTAATTGAACCTGGAATTGAACGCGATTTTACGCTAGCACTTCAAGATATAATATTGAATCAAACCAATTTAGACCTTGTAAAATCTAATGGCGACATTATTTATGAAGGTGAAATTGTAGAATATAGAATTGCTCCAACAACAGCAACCGCCAACAATACGGCAGCTCAGAACAGGTTGACAATTTCGGTAAATGTTCGTTTTATCAATACAAATGATGAAGAAGCTGATTTTGAAAAACGATTTTCATTTTTTTATGATTATTCAGGAAGCGCACAACTTGTTGGGTCCCAAAAAACAACAGCCATTACTGAAATTTACGAACGTTTAACACAAGACATCATAAATGCTTCACTAGCTAATTGGTAATAATGAATACATTGAACTTTACAAAATTATTGCGTTCGCCTTCAAAATTGAAGAAAAAACATCTGGCTTCAATTGAGTCACTGATTAAGGAATTTCCGTATTTTCAATCCGCACACGCATTACATCTAAAAAGTTTAAAATCTATTGATAGTTATAAATACAACAAAGCATTAAAAACCACTGCGGCCTATACCACAGATCGTAGTATTTTGTTCGACTTTATTACATCTGAAGCATTTCTTCAAAATATTACTTCTGAACAAATAAAAAATAATCACGAAGGTCTAAAAACACTTGAAGTAACTGACTATCAAGATATTTCAAATCATTCTAAAAGAGAAGAGTCACTGCTTAAAATGGGGATTGATTCTACAGATGAAATTAATGAAGGTGATGACTCAAACCCTAAAGCTGCTGAGATATTAAATCTTGGAGCACCATTAGAATTTAATAAAAATGACACACTTTCTTTTGTACAATGGCTACAATTGACAAAAGCAAAACCAATTGATCGATCGAAAAACAAGAAAGAAACTTCTTCAAAACAATCAAAAAACTTTGATTTGATTGATGCTTTTATCTCAAAAAATCCTAAAATAAAGCCTGTAGAAAAAGAAGGAATTATTGAGAATATTGCCGAGCAAAGAACAGAAGAACCAGAACAATTGATGACCGAGACTCTTGCACGAATTTATGTAGAACAAAAAAACTACGAAAGAGCAATTCAATCCTACACTATTTTAAGTTTGAAATATCCAGAAAAAAGTGGTTTATTTGCAGAGCAAATCAAAGCAATACAGCAATTACAAGAAAAAAATAAAAACTCATGAGTACGTTTTCAATATTTTTGGTATTAATAGTCATCGTCGCATTTTTATTAGTCGTAGTGATTATGGTACAAAACCCAAAGGGTGGAGGTCTATCTTCATCATTTGGCGGTGGCGGTGGCCAGCAACTCGGTGGTGTCAAAAAAACAACAGATTTTTTGGACAAGAGTACTTGGGCTCTTGCAACTCTGCTTTTGGCACTGATTTTACTTTCAAATGTTGCAATAGCTAGTGGATCTAGTAGCAATCAAGAATCAAAGGCATTAGATTCAGAAAGTACAACAGTACCAGCTGCTGAAACTCCAGCAGAAAATATCCCTTTGAATGAAGAGTCTATTGAGGACACAGAATAAAATATAAAAAAAAATATTTAAAAATGTCAACACTTAGTTGGCATTTTTTGTTACTGAAAGTTTGTCAGTCTTATTTCTAATGGCATAATTTTGGTAAATATTTAATCAAATATTAAAAAACAATCATATGGCTTTAAAAATTAAACCTTTAGCAGATCGAGTTCTAGTGGAACCAATGGCTGCTGAGACCAAAACCGCTTCCGGAATTATCATCCCCGATAACGCCAAAGAGAAGCCACAAAAAGGAAAAGTTGTTGCCGTAGGAAGTGGCACAAAAGACGAAAAAATGACCGTAAGTGTTGGTGATACTGTATTGTATGGAAAATATGCTGGTACAGAGCTAAAACTTGAAAGTCAAGATTATTTAATCATGCGAGAGAGTGATATTCTCGCTATTGTTTAATTCATAAAAAACCAAAAAAAATGGCAAAAGATATACAATTTGATGTAGATGCACGTGATGGCCTAAAAAGAGGTGTTGACGCATTAGCAAATGCAGTAAAAGTAACACTTGGACCAAAAGGTCGAAATGTGATTATCAGTAAAAGTTTTGGAGCACCTCAGGTAACCAAAGATGGTGTTTCTGTTGCAAAAGAAGTAGAATTAGAAGATGCCCTTGAAAATATGGGGGCTCAAATGGTAAAGGAAGTTGCCTCAAAAACCAATGATTTGGCTGGTGATGGTACAACAACAGCAACAGTTTTGGCGCAAGCTATTGTGAAAGAAGGGTTAAAAAATGTGGCTGCTGGTGCAAATCCAATGGATTTGAAGCGAGGTATTGACAAAGCCGTTGAAATCATTGTTGCAGACTTGGAAAAACAAGCCAAAAAAGTTGGAAACTCTTCAGAAAAAATCATGCAGATTGCATCAATTTCTGCAAACAATGATAATACCATTGGTGAACTTATTTCAAAAGCTTTTGGTAAAGTTGGAAAAGAAGGGGTTATCACTGTTGAGGAAGCCAAAGGAACAGATACATATGTAGATGTTGTTGAAGGTATGCAATTTGATCGTGGCTATCTTAGCCCCTATTTTGTTACAGATTCTGATAAAATGATTGCCGATTTGGAAAATCCATACATTTTATTATTTGATAAAAAAATTTCCAATCTTCAAGAAATACTTCCAATACTTGAGCCGGTTGCACAATCTGGTCGCCCATTGCTAATTATTGCTGAAGACGTAGAAGGACAAGCACTTGCCACTCTTGTGGTAAATAAATTAAGAGGAGGGCTAAAAATTGCTGCTGTAAAAGCTCCAGGTTTTGGTGACAGACGTAAAGCAATGCTAGAAGATATTGCTATTCTTACAGGCGGAACTGTAATTTCTGAAGAACGTGGTTTTTCTCTTGAAAATGCAGATTTAGATATGCTTGGAACTGCTGAAACAGTAACTATAGACAAAGACAATACAACGATTGTTAATGGTACAGGAAAAGCAGCTGACATCAAAGCACGAGTGAACCAAATTAAAAGCCAGATAGAAAGCACTACAAGTGATTACGACAGAGAAAAGCTTCAAGAACGTTTGGCTAAATTAGCAGGAGGTGTTGCTGTACTTTACGTTGGTGCTGCCAGTGAAGTTGAGATGAAAGAAAAGAAAGACCGTGTAGACGATGCACTCCATGCGACTCGCGCTGCAGTTGAAGAGGGTATTGTTGCTGGTGGTGGTGTAGCACTTGTTCGTGCTCAAAAAACATTAGAAAAAATCAGCGACGTTAATCTTGATGAAGTTACTGGAATTCAAATTGTTTCGAGAGCTATAGAAGCGCCATTGCGTACTATTGTAGATAACGCTGGTGGCGAAGGTAGTGTAGTCATCAACAAAGTCCTTGAAGGAAAGGGCGATTTTGGTTATGATGCCAAAAGTGATGTCTATATTGATATGCTAAAGGCAGGAATTATTGATCCAAAAAAAGTAACTCGTGTTGCTTTAGAAAATGCAGCATCTGTTGCGGGTATGATTCTTACTACTGAATGTGCTCTTGTAGATATTAAAGAAGATGCACCTGCAATGCCGCCAATGGGCGGTGGCGGAATGCCAGGAATGATGTAAAACATCACATACAACAATAAAAAAAGCGCTTTTTCTTAAAGCGCTTTTTTATGTTTAAAATCTATTATTTGGATTCGTGATCTTCTCGAATTTCTTCATCTCTATATTTACAACACGGATGTAGTCCATCGTATGCCTTATCTGTGGCTTTTAGTGTCTTTGTATCATGGCCAACAGATGCTATTTTTGAATTAATGCTCTCTAAATTAACTTTTCGTTCGTCATAAATTAGACTCAAATTATGAGTTTCAACATTCCAAACAGCCGATTTTACTCCTTTAGTCTTTAGACAGGCTTTTTCTATTCTATTTTTACACATCATACAAACACCATCAACTTCAATAGTGGCTTTTGCATTTTTGTTTTGAGCATAACCTATTGATGATATCATCAACAATAAAATCGTAAATTTTGTAAGTTTCATAATATATTGTTTTAGTTTAATTTAAATCGTATTCCAGCATAATACATACTACCAAAAATTGGACCATAGATAAAAGTACTGTCAAAGTTTGCGCCAAATGGATTGTTAGCACTCAAAATCGGATTATCCTGTCTTACATTTGTAATATTTTCTCCTCCAAGATACATTTCAAACTGATTAGAAAGCACTTTTGTAAGCTGAGCATTCAGTGTTGAAAATGTTGGGGAATGGGAATTCAAACGAAATACCTCTGGACTTTGTAATGTTGACGAAAAACGCTGCTTTCCTATCCAATTACAGGTTACATCAAATTTCCAAAACCCTCCTTTTGTTGAAGGCTTTGTTTCGTAGGATGCATTAGCAAATAAACGGTGATTTGGTATCAATGGTTTTTCCAACATTCCACTTTTATATTGTGTTTTAACATCATAATATTTATAGGCCAATTTGAGATCCAATCGCTCTAATGGCGTGTAGCTGAACTCTAATTGAAAGCTATTTGCAAAACTTTTGCCGTCCAAATTATAAAAATTAATTTCTGTAGGGGTTTCATAATCTACAACCACTTGATTTTGAAAATCTGTTCTATAAAAATCAATATTTATATCTGCTTTTCGCTTAAATAACTGAAAGCCTTGCAAAAATGAAATCCCATAATTCCATGCAATTTCAGGATTTAGTCCATAGATATTACCCCCAGAGCTTTGAATATTTATAATTCGCGATGAGGCAAACAAACGTTGGTTTTCTGCAAAAATACTGGCTGCTCGCTTACCACGTCCAAATGAAAATCGCAATGCCGATTTTTCCCATGGTGTATAGCGTGCATGAAAACGAGGGGTAACAAAAGTACCTAGTACGTTATGATGATCTACCCGAATACCAGCTGTTAAGTTAATAGCATCTAAATTATCAAAAGTATATTCAAAAAATCCTCCAATAGAGTTTTCTCTTCTTGAATAATCAATTGTGCTCACTCGTTCATCATAGGTGTCATGAGAAAAACCAATCCCAGTTTTTATTTTATGACGAGAATCGCTAATAATCGAATTGTAAACCAAGCTGACATACACACTCTTTTGGTTTATGTCATAGGTTCTGTTACCAAAATAAGAATTTTGATTATGCCCACTGTATGCTGCTTGTAAACCCAAACTTTGATAGGGAATTTCAGGATTGACATACCCAAACTTTCCAGAAAATTCAAGACGTTTAGTATTCACTTCGCTCCCCCAAACAGTATTTCCAAACTTATGAATATTGGAATCGTAGTTTATTTGTCCAGATTGCTTTTTATCGTCCAAAAATCGAAAATTAAAAAAACTAATCAGACCTTTTCTGGGATTGGTGTATTGCCAACGGTTCATAACATTAATTTGATTACCAACAGGTAAATCCAAAAATGTATCTCGGTTATTATCAAATTTTTCGCCTCGCTTATCGCCATGAATATATAGTCCTGTACTCCATTTTTCGTTCAATTTTGTGTTGAAATGAGTATTGAGTTCCAAACGACCATTAATTGAGCCATATGCATTTACAAAAAACTTTTTATCTGTTAAAGGTTTAACAAGTTCAGCATTAATTTGACCAGCGATACTTTCAAAACCATTGGTAACGCTTCCAGCACCTTTTGTTACTTGAATACTCTCGACCCAGGTTCCAGGTATAAAGCTAAGGCCATAGGCTTGTGCTGCTCCTCTAATTGATGGCACATTTTCAGTAGTGATTAATATGTAGGGGCTTGTTAGTCCCAACATTTTAATTTGTTTTGTTCCAGAAATAGCATCCGAAAAATTAACATCAATAGATGGATTAGTTTCAAAGCTTTCCGAAAGATTACAACAAGCAGCTTTTAGCAACTCTTTGCTACTGATTGTTGTAATATTTTGCGATGCAATATAAGACGTTGCAGACGCTTTTTTTCGTGTTTTTACCGTTACCTCCTGCAAATCATCGGTGGGCTGCAAAAGAATGTGAATAATTGTATTCGGATTTTTTACATCTATTGTTTTTGATTTATAGCCTACGTAGCTGATGATTAATCTTTTGTATGAAGATTCGTAAGGCAATGTAAAATTGCCGTCAATATCAGTGATAGTACCCACTGATGTGCCATCCCAAATGACGTTGGCGCCAGGTAACGGTAGGTGTTTTCCCTGTGGCGAGGGCTCCATAACCATCCCTTTGATTTTGTCTTGTGCAAAAAACAAGGTAGGTATGAAATATAGTATGATGAATAGAATTTTCATTATTATAAATTTAGAATTATTTTAAAAAATTCGGGGATGCACAGTACTGCATAGAACAAACCCCCAAATTGGATTTGGAGGTGGAAAAAACTCTAAATCAAATGAGAAAAACTTGATTGCGCGCTTGCTTGTCGAAAATCAGTGGCGGAGGATTGTAGTTGGAATACAGAAATTCTTTTTCTGTTTCAAAAATATAATCAAGGGGAATTTGAATGGATGGTGTTGCTACAAAAAATGGCAAGGTTGTAAATTCTGAGACAAAAGCATTTTGATAATTATCAAATCCTTCAAAAACTATACTGACATTTGAACAACAAGATTGCTCTTTAATCTGCAAAGTATTGTCCTTTGCAACTCCAATAGAGCAACAAGTCTCAACTTTGGATACAACCGAAACCTCAACCAGATTTGACCCACAAAAATGTTGTTCTATTTTAAAAGAAAATGAGACCAGCACCACAGCGAGTGCCATAGTGGTAGATATAACTTTTGAAAACAGAGAATGTTTCATAGTGCAAATGTATAAATTTTTACACAACCTAATATTATAACATCCATATTATTAATAAAACTTTAACTCGTGTTTAATCTTTTGATTTAATATTTTTGACAAAATATATTTTATGGAATTACAATCTTTAAAACCAAAAATAACACAACTAATCGAGGACTCTACACATGTTGATCATACCTTATTAGATATATGTAAACTCCTAAAATCAGAAGTATCTCATTACGATTGGGTTGGTTTTTATTTTAAAAATGGTAATAAAAACGAACTCAAACTAGGGCCCTATGCTGGTGCACCAACAGATCACACCATTATTCCTTTTGGGAAAGGGATTTGTGGACAAGTGGCCGTGAGTAACCAAAATTTTGTAGTGCCAGACGTCAAAGCACAAGACAATTATATTGCCTGTAGCATTACTGTTAAATCTGAAATTGTAATTCCAATTTTTATTGATGGCAAGAATATTGGTCAGATTGATATTGATTCTAACACCTTAGACCCCTTTTCTGTAAAAGATGAAGAATTTCTAGAATTTGTGTGTGCAAAAGTCGCCACATTGCTTTAGATGTTAATAACTCTTGTTTTTGTTTAAAAATTATAGCGTATTTACTTAAAATCAAGATTTTAGTTGGGGTTAATTTTCCTATTTTTGGGGCTTTAAATTTCCACTAAAAATGAGTCAAGACAAAACCATATCTTCAGCATTAATTTCAGTATTTAGTAAAGATGGCTTAGAACCCATCGTAAAAAAATTAAACGCACAAGGCGTAACCATTTATTCTACTGGTGGAACTCAAAAATTCATTAACGATCTTGGTATTGATGTTGTTCCTGTTGAAAACATAACAGACTACCCCTCTATTTTGGGCGGACGCGTAAAAACATTACACCCTAAAATCTTTGGCGGTATTTTGAACCGTCAAGACAACCCCTCTGATGTTGAAGAAATGAACAGCTTCAATATTCCACAAATTGACTTGGTTATTGTTGATCTTTATCCCTTTGAAAAAACTGTAGCATCTGGTGCAAGTCATCAAGATATCATCGAAAAAATTGATATTGGTGGGATTTCATTAATCCGTGCTGCTGCCAAAAACTTTAAAGATGTCTTGTGTGTATCTTCAGTAGACGATTATGCAGAACTTCTAGATTTGATTTCAAAAGACAATGGTTCTATTTCCTACGAAGACCGCCAACGATTTGCTGCAAAATCATTCAATATTTCATCGCATTATGACAGTGCAATTTTTAATTATTTCAACCAAAATAATGAAGAAGTTGTTTTAAAACTAAGCGAACAAAACGGCAGAACACTGCGCTATGGTGAGAACCCTCACCAACAAGGATTTTTCTTTGGAAATTTTGACGAAATGTTTGACAAATTACATGGTAAAGAATTAAGTTACAACAATTTACTTGATGTCGATGCTGCTGTAAATTTAATGAACGAATTCTTGAACGAAGCTCCAACTTTTGCCATTCTAAAACACAACAATGCTTGTGGTTTGGCGCAAAGAGACACACTACATCAAGCTTATGTAGATGCATTGGCAGGCGATCCTGTATCTGCTTTTGGTGGAGTTCTAATATGCAATACTGAAATTGATTTGAAAACCGCCGAAGAAATCCACAAATTATTTTGTGAAGTTGTAATCGCACCGAGTTTTAGTGTGGAAGCTTTAGAACTTTTGAAAGGTAAAAAGAATAGAATTTTACTCATTCAGAAATTAACAGAATTACCCAAAAACTCTGTACGCACATGCCTTAATGGATATTTGGTACAAGACAAAGATGGTATTACAGATTCTGAAGAAATGCTTGAAACGGCTACCACACTTAGCCCAACAGAAAAAGAAATTGAAGACTTACTTTTTGCATCAAAACTCTGTAAACACACAAAATCTAACACAATTGTTTTAGCAAAAAACAAACAATTATGTGCGAGTGGAACAGGTCAAACTAGCCGTGTTGATGCTCTAAATCAGGCGATTCATAAGGCAAACTCTTTTGATTTTGACTTAAACGGTGCCGTAATGGCAAGTGATGCGTTTTTTCCATTCCCAGATTGTGTAGAAATTGCACAAAATGCAGGAATTACGGCAGTAATACAGCCGGGAGGCTCTATAAAAGATCAGCTCAGTATCGATTATTGTAATGAAAATAAGGTGGCAATGGTGTTTACAAAAACACGTCACTTTAAGCATTAAAAAAATGTTTTTTAGAAGATGGACTAAAATTTATTTTTAGTACATTTACACCTAAGCATATTTTTTTTTAGAACACCAACATAATTTTTACTTCCTATGGGATTTTTTGATTTCTTGACTGAGGAAATTGCCATTGATTTGGGTACAGCCAATACACTCATTATTCATAATGACAAAGTAGTTATTGATAGTCCATCAATTGTTGCCAGAGATCGTGTTTCTGGAAAAATCATTGCGGTTGGTAAAGAGGCTAATTTGATGCAAGGAAAGACTCACGAAAACATCAAAACAATTCGACCACTAAAAGATGGTGTAATTGCTGATTTTGATGCATCTGAGCAGATGATAAGTATGTTCATCAAGAATATTCCTGCATTAAAGAAAAAATTATTTGCTCCATCTTTGAGGATGGTCATTTGTATTCCCTCTGGAATTACAGAAGTTGAAATGCGTGCGGTTAAAGAATCTGCAGAACGTGTAAACGGCAAAGAAGTATACCTCATTCATGAGCCCATGGCAGCTGCCATTGGTATTGGAGTAGATATCATGCAACCCAAAGGGAATATGATTGTAGATATTGGTGGTGGAACGACCGAGATTGCGGTTATAGCACTCGGAGGAATTGTATGTGATAAATCTGTAAAAGTTGCTGGTGATGTATTTACTAATGACATCATTTATTATATGCGCACACAACACAATTTATATGTTGGTGATCGAACTGCAGAGAAAATCAAAATTCAAATTGGTGCTGCTACAGAAGATTTAGAACTTCCCCCCGATGAAATGAATGTTCAAGGTCGAGATTTGCTAACAGGAAAACCAAAACAAGTACAGATTTCGCACCGTGAAATAGCAAAAGCATTGGATAAATCCATTCTTAGAATTGAAGATTCTGTAATGGAAACACTCTCGCAAACACCTCCTGAATTGGCCGCAGATATTTATAACACTGGAATATATCTTGCCGGTGGTGGTTCTATGCTTAGAGGGCTGGACAAACGACTGTCGCAAAAAACAGATCTCCCCGTCTACATTGCCGAAGACCCGCTTAGAGCAGTTGTTCGAGGAACAGGTATTGTTCTAAAAAATATCGTAAAATATAAGAGTGTCTTGATCAAATAGTTATTGAGTCATGCAACAACTCCTAAATTTCTTCTTTAAAAATAGGACAACCGTCTTGTTTTTGATTTTGTTTTTAGTTGCATTTATGATTACCACTCAATCGCATGATTATCATAAAAGTAAATTACTCAATTCATCAAATCAAATTTCTGGAAGTATACACGGCGTATTTTCAAGCATTGGAAATTACTTCAATCTGAAACAAGAAAACGCTCTACTTCTAGAAGAAAATAACAGATTGAAATCACAAGTTTTTAATTCAAAAATTGAAATTATTGACGCTTTAGAGTTTGAAAAAAAATTCAAACTTACTCCAGCTCTAGTAAATAAAAATAGCTATCAATATTTAGAAAATTATATCACACTAGACATAGGCGGAGACGATGGTGTTAAGGAAGATTTTGGAGTCATTACTTCCAAAGGGATTGTTGGAATAATAGACCAAACCTCATCTAAATACGCCCGTGTAATTTCTATATTAAACACAAAAAGTAAAATTAACGCTAAACTAAAACAAAGCCATCATTTTGGAACTTTGGGTTGGGATGGTATTAATCACGATATTGTTCAACTCAACGATATTCAAGATTTGGCAGAAATAGCAGTTGGTGATACAATTGTTACCAGTGGATTTTCTTACACTTTTCCAGAAAATATTCCTATTGGCGCAGTAGAATCCTACAAATTGAATGACACCAAAGACTTATATATCATCAATGTTAAATTATTTAATGACATGACTAATTTACGCCATGTTCATGTGATCGAAAATTTAGATATTGATGAATTACAAACTTTAAATCCAGCCAATGAATAGCATGTTGTTTTCAAATACAGTACGATTCATTGTGCTCTTTTTACTTCAAGTATTTATCTGTAATCAAATGAATTTTCTTGGGAATGTAAACCCCTATATTTACATTTTATTCATTCTATTGTATCCTGTTAAAAATAATAGAATCAGCTTTATTTTTCTTAGTTTTTGTTTGGGACTAATCGTCGATATTTTTTTAGACTCTGGTGGTGCACACGCAGCAGCAGCTGTATCAATTGCCTATATTCGCCCAATATTTTTAAAATTTTCTTTTGGTTCTGCATATGAATATCAAGCCATTAAGTTTAGTGATTCTGAAATTTTGCAACGTATAGTCTATTTTGCTTTGTTAATTCTAATTCACCACCTTATTTTATTTACACTTGTTATTTTTGATGGCACAAAAATGAATATGATCATTTCACGAGCTTTGAGTTCGGGAGTTTTTACTCTTTTTCTTACACTTTTATTGCATACACTTTTTAGTCAAAAAGAAAAATGAGGAAATTTTTGCTTTTAGGACTTGTGATTTTTACTGGAATTATTTTCGTTGGGAGATTGTTTTATTTACAAGTTTTTCAAGACGAATCTAATAGTCTAGAAAATGACAATGCTGTTCGAAAAATCTATCAACACCCAAAACGAGGTTATATTTATGACCGCAATGGAAAGTTACTTGTCGCCAATCAACCAACCTACGATGTTGTTGTTGTGCCAAGAGAAGTTGAGGCACTTGATACTTTGATGTTTTGTTCATTATTAAATATTGATAAAACCCAATTTTTAAAGTCTTTCAATCGAGCCAAACGCTATTCTCCTAGATTGCCGTCAATATTCCTAGCACATCTTTCCAAAGAAGACTACGCTTTTTTGTCTGAAAAACTTAGAAAATTCAAAGGCTTTTATGTACAAAAAAGAGCTGTAAGAGATTATCAAACTGAAATTGGTGCTAATGTTTTGGGCTACATTGCCGAAGTCAACCCCGATAATATTTCAAAAGATAAATATTATAAATTAGGGGATTTGATTGGAAAGCAAGGTGTTGAGAAATCTTATGAAAAAGAATTACGCGGCAAAAAAGGCGTAAAATACATTCAAAAAGACATCTATAACAGAGACATTGGTTCGTTCAAAAATGGGGAATTTGACACACTTCCTACACCTGGAAAAAATATTACAATCACCATAGACGCAACGCTTCAAGAATATGGAGAACAATTGATGCAAAATAAAATGGGTGGTATTGTCGCAATTGAACCATCTTCTGGTGAATTATTAACTCTTGTATCTGCACCATCCTACAAACCTGCACTTTTGGTGGGTAGAGAACGCTCAAAAAATTATACGAAGCTTTACACAGATTCTATTTATAGACCACTTTTTGATAAAGCACTAATCCGAATGCATGTTCCTGGCTCACCTTTTAAAACTTTGGTAGCACTAGCTGCACTTCAAGAAAATGTAATTACAACTCGTGAAACTGTTTTTTGTACTGAGAAATACATTTATGGCAAAAATAGACGTGTAATGAAATGTCATTGCGGAGGTGGATACAGGAATTTATTTTCTGGAATCAGTAATTCGTGTAACTCATATTTTGCAATGGCATTCAGAAAAACCATTGACAAATACAATGACGCCTCAAATGGCATGGACATATGGAGCAATCATATTAAAAGCTTTGGTCTTGGAAACTTTTTGGGGAATGATTTATCTGTAGGAAAAAAAGGTAATATCCCAGATGGAGCATATTACGATGCCTGGTATCCCGATTTCAAATGGGGAGCTACCACAATTTTGTCCAATTCTATTGGACAAGGCGAAATTTTGGTCACACCCATTCAATTAGCAAATATGACTGCCGCAATTGCCAACAAAGGCTTTTACTACACCCCCCATATCATCAAATCTATTGATGGTGAGTCTATTGATAAAAATTTTACCTCTAAAAAAGAAACTTCTATTGACCCTACTCATTTTGATCCTGTCATTGAAGGAATGCACAGCGTTTATACCAAAGGAACAGCAAGCTTTTTGAAAGTTCCAGGAATTGAAATTTGTGGAAAAACTGGAACAGCTGAAAATTTTACAAAAATTGATGGTGTTAAAACTCAACTTACAGACCACTCCATTTTTGTTGCGTTTGCACCAAAAGAAGACCCAAAAATAGCCATTGCTGTACTAGTAGAAAATGGATATTATGGCGCGCGATGGGCTGGACGAATTGCAAGTTTGATGATAGAAAAATATCTAAAAGGTGAAGTGAGTTTAAAATACATGAAACGCCTTGTTTTAAACAAAAGTTTAGAAGATGAATATTTAAAGCCTTATAGTGGAAAACCCTTTAAAATCAATCAAAAATGAACCTAAATAGAGTACATAGTTTTCAGTTGGATTGGATAATTGTTTTGATTTATTTGGCCTTAGTTGTATTTGGCTATTTCAATATTTTATCGGCCTCTACAGACGGTGCTTTCACTTCATATTTTGACCTGTCCGAACCCTATGGAAAGCAATCTGTATTTATTGGTTTATCATTGATTTCAATTGTTCTTATTTTATCAATCGACGCAAAATTTTATGAAAGATTTGCAAGTATTATTTATCTACTGTCCTTAGTTGCACTAGTAGGGCTTTTTGTATTTGGCAAAAAAGTAAATGGCGCTTTATCATGGTATGAAATTGGAGGAGCTACATTGCAACCTAGTGAGTTTGTAAAATTTGCAACAGCATTGGCCGTAGCTAAGTACGTGAGTGACCTTCAAACCAATATCAAAGATAGTATGGATCAGTTTCGTGCTGCGCTTATTGTGGCAGTCCCTGCCATTTTGATTTTACTACAAAATGATGCGGGTAGCACCCTTGTTTTTGCAGGGCTTATATTTGTGTTTTACAGAGAAGGTATTCCACAAAAATACATTTTATTTGGTGCTTCACTATTAATTATAACCATTGCTACCCTAAAATTTTCGGCACTAACCGTCATAAGTATTGTGGTAAGTTTTATTGTAATTTATCAATTGTTTTTTAAGCGAAAAAAGAAAAAAATAACACTATCTGTATTAATACTCATTTTATGTTCTGGACTTAGTTTTGGGACAGAATGGAGCTTTGACAATGTATTACAAAAACATCAAAAAGACCGCATTGAAGTTTGGCTCAGACTTGAAAAAGACCCTGAAAAACTGAAAATCATGAGACGTAATATTTCTTACAATCTCAATCAATCAGAAAAAGCTATTCGTTCTGGTGGCCTTACAGGAAAAGGATATAAAGAAGGCACTCGAACTAAAGGAAAATTTGTTCCAGAACAACACACCGACTATATTTTTAGTACAGTGGCCGAAGAATGGGGGTTTTTGGGAAGTAGTATTGTTATTGTGCTTTTTGTGTTACTGATTGGTAGAATTTTGT
>Ga0233400_1000153_pt1 | contig 36814 bp, 58 predicted proteins | sample 46DmetaG_FD_182708 | JGI IMG/M metagenome (GOLD analysis project Ga0233400, IMG submission 182708) | Seawater microbial communities from Monterey Bay, California, United States - 46D | ecosystem: Environmental > Aquatic > Marine > Coastal | place: USA: California | collected 2016-10-21
TCTTATTTAATGAGAAAATACAACACAGAAAAAATTATCTCACAAGAAAAGGATTTTAAAAATCTGATCAGAAAAGGTGCAAAAGAAAGATTAATCCCACAGTTACAAGGTAAACTTAGAAAAAAAGAAGAAGCTATTATTAGTCAAGTAGGAGAAATAAACATAAGAATAGCAGAAATAGAAGATAAAATATCCAAGACTAAAAAAGCAAAATTGCAAGAAGCGAGAAAGGGAGCAAAAAAAAATTTTACAGATGATGAATTACTAAATTATTTAAAATTTTACAAAGAAGCTAAAAAAACTTTAAGAACAGTAAAACCAAAATCAATACTGCAATATCTAAGACAAAATGGAGGAGTTTATGACGACAGAGGAGAGCTTGCTAATATGGGAATTACAAACAAAACTCACATTGGATTATTAAGGAAGCAAGCTATATCAACAAACACAATTAAAAATGAAAATGGGGAAATCCAAAAAATAAACAAAGATATTACTTTAGATAGTGCTACTCAAAGATTGTGGGAAAACGGATATTTTCCAGAGCATATCGAGAGACCAGAAATTAATGACTTATTAGAAGCTATTGACGATGAGTTAGCAGGCAATTCTAGATTTAGTGAATTTGATATGGAAAAAGTGCTAGAATTAGAAGATGCAAATAATTTTTTACAAGAAATAGATGAATTAGGTATAGATATAGATAAAATAATTGAAGCAGAAAAAATAGGAAAAAGCGGAGGTGTAGAGCAAGTAGATATAAAAACTGAAAAAACCGATTTAATTACAAGTAAAATAACAACAAAAACGATAAAAAAACAATTATCGAACTCCATAGCAAAACACGAGTTATTCAAATTAAAAGCAAAAAAGCAAAGACTAGAAAAGTTATTTGAAGATCAAAAAAGTAAAAATCAAATTTTATTTGGTAAACAAATTGACGATACAAAACTAAAAGATATTGACTCACAAATTGCAAAAGCAACTGACCCAGAAGAATTGGCAAGATTACAAAATTTTAGATCAGTAATTGAAAAAGGTTTACAAGATGTTAAATCAGGTTTTGCAGGGGAGGAATTTATAGATGATATTGTAAATAGTGTTTATGATAAAATAAGGGGAGTAGAAAGAAAAGGGGGTGCGAGTATGCCTTATGATATAGCTATTGGAGTTAGAGGACCAGCAAAAGAAAGAGTATTAACATTTGTAACAGATGAGGAGTTAAGACCATTTCTTGATACTGATATTACAAGAATTGCTAAATCTTACACAAGAACATTAGCAACAGATGTAGAAATTAAAAGAAGATTTGGAGATGTAAATTTAGAAACACAAATAAGAGAAATAAACGAAGAATACACAGAATTAAGAAAAAAAGCAAAAACTGAAAAAGAATTACAAAAATTAAATAAACAAGAAAAGGAAGATATTAAAACAATAGAAACTTTGCGAGATGTATTGAGAGGGCAATATAGAAGTAGTGATCCAGATGGTATTTTTACAAAAGGGACACAAGCTGTAAGAACTCTTAATTACGTGACTAAACTAGGTGGAGTGGTTTTTTCTTCTATTGCAGACATAACAAGACATAATACAGTACATGGTTTAAATAGAGTATTTGGCAAAGGATTAAAAACATTAATTACTAATGTAAAAGCAGTTAAATTATCAGCAAAAGATGCAGGATTGACGGGACAATATAAAGAAAATATATTAGGACAAAGAACAGCGGTAATGGCAGATTTAAATAATCCTTATAATAGAGATTCTAAATTTTCAGTAATGATGGATTATTTTGCGGAAAATTTTAGTAAATTAAATGGTTTAAATTATTGGAATAATTACCAAAAAGGTTTTGCTTCAATGCTTACTCAAGAGAGGTTAATAACTAATATCAGAAACTTTGATAATATAAAAAAGAAAGAAAGAACTTATATGGCTTTTCTTGGTATTGATAAAGATAATATTAGCATTTTACAAGACCAGATCAAAAAACATTCTTTTGATGAAAAAGGTTTTCCCATTGCTAACCTTGAAAAGTGGGGCAATAAAGATGCATTACGATTATATCAAAATGCTTTAAATATGGATGTAGAAAGAACTATTGTAACAAAAGGAGTGGGAGATGTGCCATTATTTATGAATACAGAAATCGGCAAAACAATTATGCAGTTTAAATCTTTCAGTTTAGCGGCTCATCAACAAGTTTTAATTGCAGGATTGCAACAAAAAGATGCGGCGGCAGTGTTAGGCTTTACTTCAGCTATTGCGGCAGGGATGCTAGTTTATTATTTAAAATCGGTTGCAGCAGGAAGGGAAATTTCAGACGATCCAGAAGTTTGGATTACAGAGGGTCTAGATAGATCAGGTTTAATTCCAGTAATAATGGAAGTAAACGGAGTTATGGATAAAGTTGGACTTGGGGCAGGTTCTCTATTAACTGACAAGCCTTTATCAAGATTTCAGTCAAGAAATTTAGCAGGTACTTTAGCAGGCCCATCATTTGGATTAGTAAATGATGCAGGTGTTATTCTTTCAATGATAAGTAGGGGCGAAATATCAGAATCAGATGCAAGGACTATTAGAAGAAATATTCCTTTGCAAAATATAACTTATCTCCGTAAAATATTTGATGAGTTAGAACAAGCTTTAATAACTAAATAATGACTATAGCAGAAACAACATCACAAACTAGAAACAGCTACACAGGAAACGGAATAGCAACCGTTTATAATTTTACTTTCATTGTATTAGAGGAGTCGAACCAAGTTTTAAACAGAGATTACACAATAGAGGTAACTCTTTCAGAAAACAATATTGACACTATACAGCAAGAGGGGGTAGATTATACTGTGCAATTAGGAGAAAACGGACTAGGCACGGTAACATTTACCACAGCACCAACAGCAACACAAACTATAACTTTTTTAAGCTCAATTCCTAGAACTCAATCAACAGATTATATCAATATAGGAACTGATAAATTCCCTGCTGATTCTCACGAGGGAACGGTAGATAAACTAACTCTAATTAGTAGAGAGCAAGATGAGGCAGTAAACAGGGCGATCTTATTACCAGAAAGCTCCAACTTAACAGGGGTAAATATTCCTGTTAGTGTTGCAAATGCAAATAAAGCAATAGTGGTTAATAGTACTGGTGATAATTTAGATGCTAAAAATCTAGCTGATATAGGAGCAGCAACAGTCACAGATTATGCTAAAACTTTACTAGATGATAATAATGCAAGCGAAGCAAGAACAACTTTAGGTATTCCATCAGTTTTTAATAAAAACCTAATTATCAACGGAGACTTTGAAATTGCACAAAGAGGTACTTCTTTTATTTCTGCTTCACCTAATTACACTTTAGATAGATGGGCTTATGGAAAAAATGGAACAATGGCTCAAGATGTTACTCAAGATTCAGATGTTCCAACAGGAGCTCAAGCTAGACGATATATACCTAATTCAGTCTTATTTGATTGCAAGACCGCTCAACCTTCTATCGGTGCTGGTGATTATAGTTTTACGTTTCAAAAAATAGAGGGTTATAATTTTCAAGCAATAGCACAAAAAACTTTCACCTTGTCATTTTGGGTAAAAGCCACAAAGACAGGCACTTATTGTATATCTTTAAGAAATAGTGGTTTTGATAGGTCTTATGTTGCAGAATATACTATTAATTCAGCGAATACATGGGAATTTAAAACTATTACAGTTGCACCTTCGCCTAGTGCAGGAACTTGGAATTACACTAATGGAGCAGGTATTAGTGTTGAATTTATAATTGCAGCAGGCTCGAACTTTCATACAACCCCTAATGCTTGGCAAACTGGTAGTTTTTTATCAACCTCAAATCAAGTTAACGGTGTAGCTAGTGTTAGTGACCAATTCCGCCTCGCTGGCGTTCAAGTTGAAGCTGGAAGTGTAGCAACTGAATTTGAAAAAAGGAATATTCAACAGGAAATAGAGTTATGCCAAAGATATTATGAAAAATCATATAATATCGATACACCACCTGGATCGGTAGCAGGTGGAACAATGTGGTTAAATGGAGCTTATGCCGACCCTTATTTGGCAATGATATCTATGCAGTTTAAAGTTGAAAAAAGAATCGTTCCATCTGTCACAATTTATTCTCCTACAGGAACAATTAATAGAGTTCAAAGCCATTCTGGTGATTTGACAGTTAGTAGTATTGCAGATGTTGGAACGCATGGAATAGGAAGAGTATATACTTCTAATACCAGCTCCGTTTCCCAATCTTGGCGTGCTTGTCACTATGTTGCAGATGCAGAACTTTAAATTAAAAAGAAAAATTTATGAAAGAAAAAATAACTTTTAGTCAGGTCAAAATATCAGGAAAAGGATATTTAGCCGATGGAATATTTGTGCCAGAAGACGATTCAAATAAAGATTATAAAGAAATTTTAGAATGGATAGCAGAAGGCAACACGCCAGACCCTGAATTTACAGAAGCGGAGATATTGCAAAACGCTAAAGATGGTAAAATAAAGGAACTAGAAATATTCCATGAATCAGATTCCGCTAGAATATTAACGATTAATAATACTTTCCAAGTTAGCACTAACTTTGAATCTACTAGAAAATGGTTTAATGAAATTATAGATGATTTAGAAAATGAATCTGATGTAACAGGTAAACCTCATAATGAGATTACTTTTGAATGGGAAATAGCAACTGGTGTATGGTTGCCTCTTAAATTATCACAGCTTAAGCAATTTAAGTACGCTGTATTTAATATTACCAAGACTAATTTTAAGCAATACAGAACTCATATAAAAGCGATTGAAGCTTTGTCTAGTGTTGAGGATATTAATAGTTACGATTTTACTCAAGGATATTTACTTGACAACCAATTAACTTTTGACTTATGAGCAACACACCAAAAGAAATTTTTAATGATACATCTGGAAATATAGAAATTTCCTTACAACCTCCTAGAAATGAAATATTAAAATTTGAAATTTCAGGAACACCTAACTCACCTATTAAAATAATAATTATTGATTCATTCCAAAAATCATCTAACACCTTAGACGATATAACAGCAGGAGCAACCAACAAGCATTTTACAGTTACAGACGAAACTAAACTAGACGGCATAGAAACAGGTGCAACTGCTGATCAAACAGATGCAGATATAGAAACATTATATAATAAATTAATCTAATAATGAAACTACAAAACGGAGATCAGCTATATTATCAAACCAAATTGACAAGCGAGAACATATGGAAATTTCCTATAAGGTTCTTAATTCAAGTTGTCAGGAGAAAATCTATTACAGTTAATGGTAAAGATTATAGCTTTGAGCATATGGGCGTTTATGTTGATGGATATAGCTATGAATCATTAAAAAAAGCCCATTGGGACAGCTCTAAAAAGGGTACCATAAAAACGCCTATAAATTTTAGACTATCTGTCAATAGCGGGGATACTAAAGTAATGATATTGAGATTGAAAAATCCCCTTTCTTCTGACGAATCAGAGAGGTTAAAAAAAGATTATCAGCTTCACCTTAATAGAAAATATAGCATCACAGAAGCTGTTATATCTTGGTTTGAAAACTTGCTACCAGAGAAGCTAAGAAAAAAATGGTTCAAAGAGTCAACTACTGATGAATTTTTTTGTTCTAAATATGTTAATATGGGCTTTTATAACATAATGAGGCTTAAAGTTTTGCCAAGATTATTTACCCCAAATGAATCTTTTATTCATTGGTTGCCTAAATGTAAAGTAATTAAATATGACATGGAATAATATAAGAGATATATCATTATTAATTTGTGCAATAATCTTTGGGTCTATGGCTGCCTTGAATTATTTTGATAAAGGAAGGTCTATTTCTGTACATAATGTTAATAATGCAAAGATTCAAGAGGTTTTGCAGGAGGATATTAAATATTGTGGCGTAGGTTATTATTCAAGCCTCTTTGACATTAAAGACCACTTAACTAATACAGGGTCAAAAAAAGCTACAATGATTGAGCAGTATGGCTGGATGCCTATTGTTGGTAAAGGTTGGAAAGTTACACCGACTAAAACATTTAATAGAAACTGGTCTAAGTCAATAGATATTGACGATAAGTTAAGTCTTGATTTTATCCATTCTTTCAAAGATACAAAGCCTGTTTATTACCCTAGCATCAAAGCTATTGAACATATACCATTAATTAACCAACTACTAAAAAGGACAGATATTAACCCTAGATCTGCAAGTGTGGTCGTTGTTAAGGAAAATTCTAATATAATTTATGCTAATATTCTTTCTAATACTGATCCGAAAAATCAGAAATGCGAAAACCAAAAAGGACATAAAATTCTTAGCAAGACCGCAAAATTTATTAAAGATTTACTATGATGAACGAAGCAGGAACCATAATAAAAATCTTAAATAATTCAGATCACCTAATATTTCTATTTTTATTTACATTAGCTATTGTTTTACTTACTTTAAGTTTAAAAAAGAGGTATGAAAATTATATTAATGAAATTTTTAATAAGAAGTTAGAAGTTTTGATTGAAAATGGAAAACAAGCAGATTTAAGATATAAGGATTTTGAAAAAGATATGGTCAAAATAAAAGAAGATCTGTCAAAAATGAAAGACTGCGTACATTCCTTAAAAGGAACACATGAAATGTTGGAGGCTTTTACTAAGAAATGAAAGAGGACCTAAAAGAAACAGTTAAGGAGTTTTTAGTAGTTCCTATGTTTTCTTATTTTGATAAACATAGAAGGCAAGGGAGAATATTTTTTAGGGGCTTGATATGCTCGCTACAACTATTCGCTATTATCTATGCCTTAATCTATGCTATTATTACAGGGATAGGATCAGTAATTATATTGAAAGGATATTTTCTTGACATTATCAGTAAGCTTACTAAACTTACAAATGATTGCAATCTAATTTAAATTATGAGTAAAACAAAAGAATTTTTTTCAGATCATTTAGGCAGCTTATCAACAAAAAGAATAATCCCTATTATTGGTTATCTTATGTGCGGATTAATTTATATAATAAATATCATTTTGTTTTCAAAAGGTATATTGCCTGAAAATGTTTTTACCAAAATAGATGACTCTGTTTTTAATATGTTTTTATTTTTAGGCGGATTACATGGGTCAACTGTATTGGAAAAAATAGGATTTAGGAAATGAAATACATTTTAGGAATAGTTAGTGGTATTATTGCTTTAATAAGTGTTTACTTTAAAGGAAAGTCAGTTGCTAATAAAAAGAATTATTTAGATAGAATAGAGGAAAATAATATAATCTTAGAAACCGAAATAAAAGAGCATAATGAAAATAAAAAGATCAGCGATGATATTAAAAAATCTATTACTGGGAAGTCTGCTCCTGATATTGTTAAGCAGTTGCGTAAAGCAAAAAAGGATAGCACTAATTCAGGTAAATAATTTTTGCGATATTTACCAACCACTACCAGATTCTTTATTAGCTAAAATAGAGCTGATGGAAAACTTGAAGGTTCTAGATATAGAAAACTTAAACCACAACGAGCAATTTTATTTAAAAAAGTGCGATGAAAGCTAATATAATTTATGGAATATTTTTATTTATAATACTTATATCGGCAATAGCCTTATCTGACAAGATTTATGGTGCAGAATATAAACCTTTTATAGGTAAATCAATAACCTATTACAACACAGATAATACTCAAATCAATAAGAACGAGCATATAGGAAGGCTAAGCGACCACTTGAAAGGCGGTCATGTAGGTTTGACTATGTTTAAAGACAATAACTTTGTAAGTTGCACTACTAACCGAATATTACAGCAATCAACTAAGATTAGATATTTAGAGGGGCATATAGAAAGAAAAAACTTAAATGACACTTGTGCATTAGGAAATTCCTTTATGTCAAGATTCGGCAGGTGGTCATCATCACTTGCCCTATCAAATGCTAATGTTTATGATAAATATAACGGAGTAACTACTAGAAAATCAGCACTACTTAAAGGGCTAGGTGCTGGATTATTTAGAGATAAGAATTATTATGGTCTTTATTGGTTCGACCGTAACAACGAGCTAGGCTTTAAAAATGCTCTTGGAGTAGTTTACAATAGATATTTCTAATGACTAAAATATTCAGTATTATATTATTATTAATTGTCTTATCCTGCGAGGGTTATGCGACCTCCTTTGGTGGTAAATATATCCGCAACTATGATGGCGACACAGTAACCCTTGATCTTGATTGCAGAATTGACTATTTCTGCAAAAAAAGATCAATCAGAATCTATGGAATAGACACACCAGAAATAAGGACGAAAAACAAATGCGAAAAAAGAAAAGCCTTATTAGCAAAAATGTTTGTTAAAGATAAGCTATCTAATGCAACTGAAATAATCGCTCATGACTGCTTGCATGGCAAGTATCATAGAGAAATTTGCGAGATCATTTACGATGGTCATAATCTAGGCGAGGAGTTAATGGTTGCTGGCTTGGCTTATCCTTACTATGGTAAAACTAAGCAAAAAGTTAATTGGTGCGAATGAAAGTAATTCTTAGGAGATCAGTATTAAGCAATAAAGCTATCTTAGGCAGATTATATTTTAACGGTGTTGGCATTGCTCACACTTTGGAAAATCCCTATTTAGACAATCAAAGAAATATCTCTGCAATTCCAGAAGGAGATTATAAGGTAAAAAAATATTCTAGTGCAAAATATCCAGATGTTTGGGAGCTTCAAGATGTGCCTAATAGATCAAAGATATTAATTCATAATGGCAATATAGAAGAGCATACTAGAGGTTGCATATTAGTTGGGGATTCGTGGGGCTTTCTAAATGATGAATTAGCTGTTTTAAATTCGAGACATACTCTTAAGAATCTAAGAGAAGTTTTGCCAGATAACTTTGTAATCAAAATCATTAGGTAATCCGAATAGTGGCAACCCTTGTTACCACTACCGACTAACAGTAGATAATTCTAATTTAGATATTTCTATTGTCAATTATTATTATAAAATAACTTTTCTTTTACCACTTTCTTTTTTTCTTGAGTATTATTTAAAAGTCCTAATTTATCTATCTCAAAAATAACTTTATGCGGTGCATTATATTCACTCATAAAGCAAGTATATTTATTATCTAAAAACCACTGATCTAATTCTTTATAATTAAAGTCTTTGCCCTCGATATATTTGAATGTATTTCTATAAGGCGGATCAAGATATATAATAGTCTCTTCTGGTGGCGTGTTAATTTTAATATCTTTATAAGATAAATTAGAGGTGGTAAATATCGGCTCCAACCGCTCCAACCGCTCCAACCGCTCCAACTGCTCCAACCGCTCCAACTGCTCCAACTCGTGATATTTTCTATCTTTAATTTGCTTCATAAAATCCAATCTTCTAAGATTCCAAGTGGGTAAATTACTTATTTTAATATTGGTATTTAATAAACCATTAAGCTCTTTTAAAGATTCTTCACATTTAAACATTACTACATCATGAGCTAAGTGCTTTGTTTTTTCTATATCTCCAAATAAATAACTTTTTTGATTATTGCCAAAAGAATAGCATATCCTAGCGAACTGCCCTTTTATACTATCTTCCGTCTTTAGCTTCATAAACTCTTTACGATCTATAAAATTATAAAAATCATCAGGGAATAATCCATATTGCCCTTTTAAGCCTTTTTCAAGCCTATTGAATATATAATCTATAAATTTAACTAAAGAGGTTTGTAATTCGTTGTAATGAGTTTTTAAGCCTATTTGTGAAGCGGTAAAAGACATTGAGCCACCACCACCAAAAAGATCAAAGAAATATTTTGCTTGTGGCTTTACTTCTAACATCTTTCTTAATAGATCAATAGCTATCTTATTTTTAGACCCCATATAAGGCACTCTAAGATTTTTTATATTCTCTGGTATTATCGGGTAACCGAATAAATCATATCTCATTATGTATTATTTAAAATATAACTCTCTAACTCTCTAACTGTCTTTCCTATCCTTTCTTCTTTGCTAGCCCTCTTTTTCATTTATTTACCCCATTGAGTAGCGATTGCCTTTGCAATACCTTTGAAAGTCTTTGATCTGTTTTTTTGCCTATCTTTACCGCCTTTATTATACCAATTACCAGCTATCTTGGTGCTTTGTGGTTTATTTATAATGTCTGTTGATTCTAATGGTGGTAAATTTTTCAACCACAAACATGTCTTTTTCTTAAATGGATCACCAAAATAATAAGGCTCTATCACTTGGTTATATTTAGGTATATTAAATATTTTACTTTGCACAGGATTTTCAATACAGATTTTTTCAATAGGTGCGTTTAGTAACTTCATAAAAAAATCTTTAGCCACAAGCCCTTTTTCATATCTATCTTGGTTCAATATACCTTTAGGGTATAAATGCCTTGCTCCAGCATTACTTAAATAAGTGCAGGGAGGGTGTGCAATCATCATATCATATTTACCACTATAAGCTTCTTTTATAGCGTCACCTTTTATATGCCACTCGGGATAACCGCCGCTACAATTCAGTACATCACAAGAATAAGCTTCTATTCCTAACTTTCTAAATTCTATTGTTACCCTTTGAGATTCTTCACAAGCTACTAATACTTTCATTTTATTATTTAATTTTAATTATAGTTTTATTTTGATCTCCTTTTAAGCTTTGATAACTAACTTTACCAACATACTTAATAGTATCATCTTGCAATACTCCATGAGCAACAAGGCAATCTTCAAGGAGTTTTCCCATATAAGAACAATTAGAAGAATCAAGCACCCTAGATTTAAAATAAAAAATAAATTCTAACTCAATCTTTTTTTCTATCTTATCCAGCTTCTTCATTTCATATTTTGTTAATATCAAATATTGATCTTTCTGCTGTTTTCTTTGTCTCCAATGAACTCCTGCGTAAATCTTGTTTGTAGATATTTTTGGAAGATCAAGCAATGTTATTTCCATAATTATTTTATTAAATTCATTAGCTCCCTACTAATACTAAGAGAAAACCCTTTAATCATGGCCCATTTATCAATATTATCCAATACCTCCATCATTTCATCTTTACTAATATTATCAAAGGATTTAGGGATAAAATGATTATTCTTTTCAACATGCCATTTACCAACAATTTTAAGTGCATATTTAAACTGCTCTTTACAAAAAATTGATTCCCCCCTCTCTCTTTCTCTTTGGTTATATTGTGGCAATAATTGATCTCTAGCACTATAAAAAGCCTTTAATTGCGGGTGGGTTTTTTGCCCTGTATAAACTTTTAAATAAAATTCTTTTCCTTTGTTTGTCAATGATCTAATATATTGACTTAGTTGGGAAATTTCCATATTTAAGCTATCAGATTTATAGAATTTAATATTTTCTATCAGCTCTTTTTCTTGCATGTTAAAATTACTTAATTAGTATAACCGCCATATTAACTAATCAATTAATTATGGTAGCCTCTTATATATTTATAGCTATAGGGTTATATGCTGTAATAGCATTAATTTAAGGCAGTAAATCTTTTAATTTAACTTTTAAAGCCACCGCAATATCATTTAACTTATCTAAAGACGGAGAGTGTTTCCCTGTTTCATAGTGGGAGATAGTTTGTTTACACTTTAAGCCAACTGAATCAGCCAACTTAGTTTGATCTAGTTTTTTTTTCTTTCTAAAAAAACTAATCTTTTTTCCTACTTTTTCCGTTAGTTTACTCATTAATTTTTGATTTTAGGTTTTTTAAAAATTGCTTAGTAATTTTAGTTGGTATTGTTTTTTGATTCTTATAGAGTCCAGAAAACCTCTCAACTAAATTATTAGCTGTTTCTAATTTATCTTTTAGTTCCTGCTTTTTTATCATTTTATTGTAGTTGGGTTAGTAAGCTGTTTTTTAATTCTATTGTTTTAATCAATAGATCAGATAATTTTTTAATAAATTCCTCATCCCTTTCCACTCTAATAACAAGCATCTTCTTTTCATCTTTAAATAAAGGGTGGTAAGATACAAAGTCACAATATTCTCTTTGTGATATATATAAACCCCCTTGCACTTGTGCCTTGTATTTTGTGGGTAGCTTATTATCAATTAAATATTTTAAATGATTTTTCTTTAATGGGCATTTTATTTCAATCAATCCATTATCACCAATAAGACCATCAGGGGAGTAACCAATATTATCTTTTTTAATAAATGTTACCTCTTCTACCTTATTATCAGTAACAAAAGAATAATAACTTCTAGCCTCTTCTTCTAACTCATTACCTCTAATCATAGCCTCGCTCTGAAAACCTACTTCTGGCTCTGTTAAAAGGCTATCACTAGCTAATTCAAAAGCATAATCTTTTAATGCCTTACTTTCTACCCCTGTTGAAGTAATAATCTTGTCAAAATTACTTGCGGTCGCAACACCTAATCGCATTTGCAACCATTCTTGAGAACCTTGCTCAATATCTTTAATTACTTGCATTTTTATTTTTTATTTTAATTTTTAACATACCTAAACCCTTTTCAAAATCACTAGCCTTAAATTCCTCCAAAGAATCTACCTTAAAATGCTCTAAAAATTTATGTTCTTCCGTTCCAGACTCATCTAATAGCTTTTTTAATTTCTCATATTCTTCAATAGAGATGGTCGCCCAATCATCCTTAATATCATCTTTGTTATACAAAGATAGACCAAGACCAAATACAGCTATATTTTTTACTAAGCACCTCATTATTGATTTGTTAATATCAAACATTGTTGCAGATTCAACAAATTTAGTTTTCATAATATCTTTACCTGCTTTTTTTGATTGTTCCCAGTCTTTGACTTCGTAAGAATATTTTTCACTCTTCATTGACTTATTAGCTCCATCCATAACTGGCAACCACATTTCATGAGTTAGGTTACTTATAGATACTTTAGTAAAAACCATATAACCCTCATCGCTTTTAAAATAAGGTAAATTATTGTCATTTTTTATTATTTCATATTTTGCATCTGGGTATATTTTACAAACCTCTTTCCAAGCATCCGCCCAAGAAATATATGATAGTTTTTGTTTTTGTTTTATCTTGGGTTTTATATCTATGCTGCTTAATTTAGCAAATATAGAGTCACCTTTTAATTTCTTTTCTGTCATAATTTTAATATTTAGTTCTTTTTACTGATTCGTGCATGATCGAGGTTATTCTTTCAAATAACTTTTCTATAATTTCACTGCCTTTATTTTCAGAAGTAAGTTTTGCTTCAATAGCTTTTTCACTTAATGCAATTTTTTTAGTTAAAAGCTCAATAATCTTTTCCTCTTTTTTTGTATATTTATTTAGTGCCATAATTAATTTAATTTAAGCTGATTACATAATTAATTATAATATAGTAATTTTTATTAGTCAAGTATTTTTTTAATCTTTTCTTGATTTTAATTTTCCTTTTTCAATAAAAACAATATCCCCGCCTTCTATTGTTCTATCGTTTACTTTTAGAAAATGGTCCTTAACTTCTGTTCGTCCAACCTTAGAATATCCATTAAGATCTACTAATCTCGGTGGTAAATCCGCATCTGCTAATTTTATATTGCAGGCTCTTATTTTTAGTTTAGGTAGTTTATCTTGTAAATATAAGGCTAGATTTTTAATATTCTTATTTGTTATTTTTACTGGTAGTTTAAATGATTTTATTTTAGTTTCTCCGACCTTATCTTTGTCTCCTTTTATGCAACAGTTATTGATCCTCTGGACTATGGTATAAGGACTAGTTTCTATTGTTGTGTTACATAAGGTACATTGAAATTTAAATCTTTTAGTTCCTTTCTGGTTTCTTTCTTTTAATTCTTCTGTTACTATGTACTTCTGAATTTTATCGCCAACTTTTATTTTTTTCATGATTATTATAATTGAGTTAATATAAGGCTATCAATAAATAGCTCCTTTATATCTTCTGCCTGTTGTTTTGTCGGGCTTTCAATCTTCCATACGCATAAGATAGATTCTTTTTCGTATTTTGGGCATTGGGTTAAAAAGTAGTCCATTTTCTCTAAATATAAAGGTGCAGTTAATCTTGATATTTCTTTTGCCGATTCTTCGGTTTTAATTTCTTTTGATATTGTTATTTTCATAGTTTAATTTCTTTTGTAATTTCAATTTCTTGATCTAAGCATTTATGGAAAGAGTTTTTTCTTGCTCCTGCGATAGATTCGCATTTTACTGTTTGTTAAAACTTCATTTGTCATAATTATATAAATTTACTTAATAACTTAACCAAAAAGAATCTAAAAGGGCTTAACCTTGCTAGATCTGCAAGACTCCCTTCGTCATGGAAGTCTATTTTGTGAATATAAAACAAATTATATTTTAATTGTCTAATTGCTTGAATTTTGTTTGTCATAGTTTTTTTTATTTAATTAATTATAGCATTACCAGAAACCCTAGCATTACCAGAAACCCTAGCATCACCATAAACCCTAGCATCACCATAAACCCAAGCATCACCAGAAACCTGAGCATCACCATAAACCTGAGCATTACCAGAAACTATAGCATCACCATAAAGCCAGGCACAAACAGAAACCCTAGCATCACCATAAACCCAAGCATTACCAAAAACCCTAGCATTATCACAAACCATAGCACGACCATAAACCCTAGCATCACCATAAACCCAACAGTCGCCTCGATGGCTTAAATTACTCTCCTTCTCTATCCAACCTCCAAGATCTCCTTTTTTTATATTTAAAAAGTCTTTTAAGGCTTCGATTTGGTATAGGGTAATTTCTCCAATAGTTTTTTTATTTTTAGTTAATTTATATTTCATGATTATTTATTTGATTTACTTTTTTATTTAATTAATTATAGCACTACCAGAAACCCAAGCATTACCAGAAACCCTAGCATTACCAAAAACCCTAGCATTACCAGAAACCCAAGCACAACCAGAAACCTGAGCATTACCAAAAACCCAGGCATTATCAGAAACTATAGCATTATCATAAACCCTAGCACGACAAGAGACCCAACAGTCGCCTTGCTGACTTAAATTACTCTCCTTCTCTATCCAACCTCCAAGATCTCCTTTTTTTATATCTGAGAAGTCTTTTAAGGCTTCGATTTGGTATAGGGTAATTTCTCCAATAGTTTTTTTATTTTTAGTTAATTTATATTTCATGATTATTTATTTGATTTACTTTTTTATTTAATTAATTATAGCATCACCATAAACCTGAGAATTACCAAAAACCCAGACATCACCATAAACCATAACATTACCAGAAACCCTAGCATTACCAAAAACCCTAGCATTACCAGAAACCCTAGCATTACCAGAAACCCTAGCATTACCAAAAACCCTAGCATTACCAGAAACTATAGCATTACCAGAAACCATAGCATTACTAGAAACCTGAGCATTATCACAAACCATAGCACTACCAGAAACCCAACAGTCGCCTCGATGGCTTAAATTACTCTCCTTCTCTATCCAACCTCCAAGATCTCCTTTTTTTATATCTGAGAAGTCTTTTAAGGCTTCGATTTGGTATAGGGTAATTTCTCCAATAGTTTTTTTATTTTTAGTTAATTTATATTTCATGATTATTTATTTGATTTACTTAATTCACCATAAAGATCAATACTATCACCATAAACCCAAGCATCACCAGTAAACTCGGCACTACCAGTAACCCAAGCATCACCATAAACCATATCATCACCAGAAACCCAAGCATCACCATAAACCCTAGCACGACCATAAACCCAAGCATCACCAGAAACCCTAGCATTACCAAAAACCCTAGCATTACCAGAAACTATAGCATTACCAGAAACCCTAGCATTACCAGAAACTATAGCATTACTAGAAACTATAGCATTACTAGAAACCCAACAGTCGCCTTGCTGACTTAAATTACTCTCCTTCTCTATCCAACCTCCAAGATCTCCTTTTTTTATATCTGAGAAGTCTTTTAAGGCTTCGATTTGGTATAGGGTAATTTCTCCAATAGTTTTTTTATTTTTAGTTAATTTATATTTCATAATTATTTATTTGATTTACTTTTTTATTTAATTAATTATAGCATTATCACAAACCATAGCACGACCATAAACCCTAGCATCACCATAGACCAGAGCATCACCATAGACCAGAGCATCACCATAAACCCTAGCACGACCATAAACCCTAGTATTACCAGAAACCCAAGCATCACCATAAACCCTAGCATCACCATAGACCAGAGCATTACCAAAAACCCTAGCATTACCAGAAACCTGAGAATTATCAAAAACCCTAGCATTACCAGAAACCCTAGCATCACCAGAAACCTGAGAATTATCAAAAACCATAGCACGACCATAAACCCAAGCATCACCAGAAACCTGAGCATTATCACAAACCATAGCACGACCATAAACCCTAGCACGACAAGAGACCCAACAGTCGCCTTGCTGACTTAAATTACTCTCCTTCTCTATCCAACCTCCAAGATCTCCTTTTTTTATATCTGAGAAGTCTTTTAAGGCTTCGATTTGGTATAGGGTAATTTCTTTAATAGTTTTTTTATTTTTAGTTAATTTATATTTCATGATTATTTATTTGATTTACTTTTAATTTAAGTTAGTTAATTCTTTTTTTTAAGTTGTTAAATATATCCCTAAATTTTGCATACTGATCGTCTGGTATTTCTGCGATATGACTGCATAATAATTTTTGCTTTTTTATATCCCATATAATACGACCACTTTTAACTCCTGTAACAAAAAATCTATTAGGGAACTTTCTCCACTGTGCTAATTCTCCAGATCCTACTAATTTTAAAATTGGCTCTGGTATTTCTTTATTAACAGCTTCACAATGTTTTATTTTTGACTCCTCCCTTTCGATTGCGTTCTTAGTTTTTTCAATTTCTTTATTTTGATTCCTAATAGCTTCTTCTTGCTTATCCCATCGTTTAAGAGTAGTAGCTCCGTTTCTTTTGTCATTCATTGGCTGACCGTTTCCGCTCTTAACATCGTCAAAATGCGTTTTAAATCTTTGATCTAAAACTTTTTTTTTCTTTTCTAAGGAGTTTTTTAATATGTTTAATCTGTTTGTCATTATTTTTAAATTTAATTAATTACAAAATCTAGTTTAAAACATTAAATTGTATTAGTCAAGTATTTTTTTAACTTTTTATTTACTATTGACAAATAAAAGTCATTTCGTAATATGGATCTGGCTTTTTTCACTTCAAGCCAAAGGGGGGAAACTCATTTCACGATGTCCATTAGTTCATAGTTAAATTTAGTTGATTACAGCCCCCCTTAAAATAACACACGCCCTTTTATTAGGTTGTGCCGTAGCCTTCATAGACTACGGCTTTTTTTATGTCTAAAATTCTCTTGACAATTAAAATTACAGGTTAATAATAAGATATGTTAAAATCGTTCCACAAAACAATTTAACAACGGACGCCTCGTAATGGGGTTGTCCAAGTAATTAAGTAATAAGTTTAAATATGGAAAATAAAATTCAAGAAGTTAATAGACTTCATCGTAGGCATACTGCCAAAATACTAACAAAATTAAAAGAAATAAACGCAGCAGAGATTATTATTGATGCTGTAAAAATGCAATTTTCGCATTACTCAAACGATATTAAGGATCAGGTTCTAACAGGTAATTTTAAAAATAATGACAAATTTAATAGATAGCGGATTTATAAAGCTACAAAGAAAAATTTTAGAATGGGAATGGTATGACGATATACCAACCAAAACCCTTTTTATTCATTTATTATTAAAAGCTAATTTTAAAGATAAAACTTGGCGTGGTATTTTGATCAAAAGAGGGGAGTTTTTGACAGGAAGAAAAGAACTTTCAAAGGAAACTGGTCTTTCAGAGCAACAAATTAAAACAGCTTTAAATAAGTTAAAATTAAGCCAAGAAATAGCAGTAACAACAACCAACAAATTTTCTATTATAAAGGTAGAGAACTATTGCGATTATCAAGATAAAAAAATTGACAGCAACCAGCAAATAGAACAACCAACAACTAACGACCAAACAACAATCAAACAACAATCAACCACAACTAAGAATGAAAAGAAAGAAAAGAAAGAAGTAAATAGTCTGATAGAATCACAATTTAAAGAATTATGGAATGAATACAAAATATTGCACACCCCTAAAGGAAACAAAGAAAAGGCATTAGATAAATTTAAGAAGCTTTTATCTAAAAATAAATTTGAAGATATAATCAGAGGAACTAAAATTTATATTAAGAACTGCCATACTAAAAATATATACACAAAACAAGTAATATCATTTTTAAACGGTGAAACATGGAAAGAATACCTAGAAATAGATACTCAATCAAACACAGAGCAACGCACAACCGATTTAATCAATAAAATGATAAATGCTACATTGATTAATAGAATAAGTATTAAAAACTCAAATTTGGCTTGTTTTCACACAACGAAAGAAAATAAAGAAAAACTTAATAATTTGCCAAAAGATCAGAAACGAGAAATTAGAAAAATTGTAAAAGATAATTTTGGAATTAAAGAAATTGAATATATTTATTAACCTTAAATTAAAATAATTATGACATATAAAATAAAAATACTAGAAAAAATGTTGTTAGAAATGGAGGAAAAGAGGCAAAAAATAGCTCACGACATAAACAATGACCCAACTTCAGAACTCATAAAAATACAATTAGAATTTAACGACTGGTTAAAAGATACACAAGGAAAAGGAATTAGAACATCTAAAGAGTCTATAAAATATATAAATGACCTTAACGATAAACAGGAAGCACAAGAAAAAAGGTTAAAAAATTACGATTCTAACAAATTGATTAATCAATTAGTAGATCTGGATATGGAGATTAAAGAGTTACATAATCAGATTTATAGAGAAAAAGCTATTAATAAAAAAAGCAATGACTAAATACGAGAACATAGAAGCAGAGCAAGTAATAATCGGATCTGCTATAATGAATAATAGCCTACTTCTAAATATAGCTGATATTTTAGAAGAAAAGCATTTTTATTATGAAGAGCATAAGATTATCTGGAGGGAGTTTATAAGAATAGGAAAAGAAGGCGGAACTGCTGACCCTGTAACCCTAAAGGGTTGCTTAAATAATGTAGCTTTTAAGCACCTAGGGGGCAGTAAATACCTTTCAATATTAATACAATTAGCAAGTGGAACTGCCGATATAAGAGGTTATGCAAAAACACTAATTGAGCTGTGGAAAAAAAGAGAATTAGAAGTTTTGATTGAGAATTGCAAGGAGTCATTACAAGACAAGAATTTTGATTATTTATCTTCTAAATTACAGAACGATATGCTAAAATTGGATAGTAATAATCCAGTTCAAAAGGTGCAACATATATCAGAGGTAATTACTGATATTGAAAATGATGAAAGGAGTTTACTAGATAATGATTTTGTAACAACAGGTTTTAATAAATTAAATAATATATTAAATGGCGGTTTTTATAAGAAGCAATTAGTTGTAATTGGTGCTAGACCTTCCGTTGGTAAAACTTCCATCGCTCAACAAATGATATTAAAAGCTAGTGATTCAGGTAAGAAATGCCTGTTTATATCACTAGAAGTTGATAAAAAAAATGTATTCCTAAAATTTGTTAGTAATATGGTTAGTATTGATGGCTATAAACTACAAATCAGAAAATTTAATCAATCAGAATTAGAATCAATCAAACAAGCTAAAAAGAATCTAAGAGAATTAAATATTTATGTTAATGATTCATCATCTCTTAATGTATCACAGATTGAAAACATAATCAAAAAGCAATTAGAAATAGAGCCAGTAGATATGGTTTTTATTGATTATATCCAGATCATAAGATTTTTAAATCAAGGTAATTTTAATGAAGCTAGTGCCATAAAAGAGAACACAAGCCGATTAAAAGAAATAGCTAAAAAGTATAATGTAGGAGTTGTAGCATTAGCACAAATTAGCCGTAAAGGAGTTGAGAATAACCAAGAGCCAACAGTTAATGATTTAAAAGGTTCGGGTGGTATTGAAGAAGATGCGGATGTTGCTATATTATTACACAGGGACAAAAACCAAGAAGAAGGCGGAGGCTATTTTTCTAATAATGGAAAGTTAATAATTGCCAAAAATAGGCACGGAGCAACAGGGGTCGTCGGCTTTGAGTTTGAAGGTAAGTTTTCAAGATTTACAGAATCAGTAAATAATTTTTAACATGGAGCATATAAGCAAACCAATAAAAAAAATATTAAAGGAAATTAAAGATCAAATTAAATTAAAATAATTCTTGACTAACATAGTTTAATATACTACACTAATAATGTAATCAATTAAAATTAATAAAAAAATGAACCCTTTTGAATTAATGTTTAAATACAACCAGACTGAAAAAGAATGTTTAGAGTCGGTTAAAATAAATGGATTAGCTTTGCAATTTGTTTTACATAAAACTCCTGAAATAGTATTGGAGGCGGTAAGGCAAAATCCTAAGGCTAAGCAATTTATACTCGGATCTTGCTTTGATCGAAGAGCTACAACAGATCAGAAAAAAGAATTTAACAATTTAATAAATAATTATGAAAAGAATAATTTATAAATCAGCACAATCTTTATTGTGGATTTTTTTAATATATCTAGGATTTTCAGGAATGGCAAATGGCATTAGTAAATGCGATGTAGCAACTGGCATTGAATACAAGAAATGTCTAGGAGTTTAAAAAAATTTAAATTAAAAAACTATGACTAATAAACTAATAAAAAAACACGGATCAGACAATGTCGAGCTATTAGGAAATACCTTTATAGCAGAATATATCGAAACTAACGATATTAATCCAAATGATAAACAAAAAGAATTAATGAAAAGATTATTTAACAAGTTTGTTAGGCGGAGCAAAAAGGAATCAGGAAAAGAATTTGCATTGCCAATAGAACAAAATCTTGATTGTTTAAAGTTAGATATAGAAGATGTATTTGAATATAAGGCAGAAGGAAGAAAGAATTGACATTAAGGAACGAGGATATATAATAAAGCTATTTCAATTAATATCTAAACAAATGACAGAAGAAGCAAAGGACTTAGGAGGAAGGCCATTATTATTTGAATCAACAGAAGAATTACAAAAAAAAATAGATGAGTTTTATGATTGGATAAAAGAAAATGAAAAACCTATGACTTTAGGGCGGTTAGCAGTTTTTCTTAATTGCACCACGAACACAATAAGAAATTACCAAGAGAATCAGCAGTTTTTTAGTACCATCGAAAAAGTTAGGCAACATATACTAGCAGATAAAGAGGAAAGACTTAATGAAGGCAAGGCAACGGCAGGGATCATATTTGACCTTTGTAACAACAATAAAGACTTATACACCAACAAGGAGAGAGATGGCAACGATAAAATCATCAATGTTTACACTAATTCACCAGTTAAATAATGGATTTACTAGATAACAAAACAATCATTAAAAGAGTATCACCAACAACATTAGAGGCATTATTGAAGCTAGAAGATAAGAACCTAATTATAAAAAGCTTAATTAACAAGCTATTACCCATCTTCCCATCATTAGATCTTGAAGAATACAAAAAGATTAACAAAGAAATCATTAAATTGATTGATTCCAAGCCAAAAACACAAAAAAAATAAACCCTTATCCAACAAGGGAAAAATGCCAAGTCATCACCGTGTGGCGTGTGTAAACAAAATTATTTTATATTTTACTTGACACTTTAAAAACCATAGTTTATACTTAGTTCAGTAATTAATTAAATTTTAACTCAAATCAAAAAAACTATGACTAACTTAAATAATAAATTAACTCCAGAAGGAAAGCAAATGCAATATAGAATTGCTTTAGAAATGGTAAATAATGATTTAGAGCCTACACCAGAAAATATAGAACTAACTTTTGAAAATATCTTAAAAAGAAAGTCAAAAACAATAGAGGAAGAAAGAAACATTGTAAGAAGTTTATTAAAACCTGAAAGAATGGCGGAAATAGATAAAAGAGTTAAATTAAAATTATATTAAAAATATGGCGGTCAGCTCTGCGGAGCAGTCTAAATTCATGATTTAGAAAGGTTTGGTAGAATTCCAAAGATGCGTCACCAAATGAAAAACTATGAAAAAAATAATATTACGCTCATTACAAGCAGAAAGACCAAAAAACACAATTATTTTTTTTGATCTGGAAGATTTGTTTAGTACTGATAGATTAGAGTCTATCAGAAATGATTGCTATTGTAAAAAAGAATTTGCAAAAGAATTAAAACAAGCTATTGACCATATAGAAATAGAACTACATCAAGGTTATTATTCTGATTATTGCGTCTCACCTATTTTTATAAAAACTAATTTCAATGATTTTTATGACAAAACCATATTTCCCTTAGTTAAATACAAAGAACAAGGATATAAAATGAGGGAAGCTAACTTAACTTATAATTATTATTTATCAGAAGAAGAAGCACAAAAAGAAATAGATGAATTAAAAACAGAGATAGAAAATTGGTTAAATGAGATAGATCAAGAAAGAGAAGAAGAAGTGCGTCAAATACCATAAAAAAAAGGGGAAAATAAAAATAAATATTTTACTTGACACTTTAGAATTACCTGTTTATACTTAGCTTAGTAATTAATTAAATTTTAACTTAAATTAAAAAAACTATGAAAATTAAAAGTCGCAGAAATTTAGCAATCGCACTCAAAGAATCACCAGTGAATCTAAATAATATATCACGCAATTTAACTAAAGTAGTTGATTTGTGGATTCGTATGGGTGCAGTTGTAATTGATCAAGGCAAATTAAAACTTAATAAAATATAATACAAGAGGGAGGATAAATAAAAAACCTCCCTTAAAACTTAAATAAAAAAACTATGAAATTCTGCACTAAAACACAAGACTTACTAAAAGCATATAACAAAGCAACAAATACCATAATAAAAGAGGGGAGAATTAACAAACTCCCCACAATAAATAACTATGATTAAAGAAATAGATAATAGAATATCCCACATAAAAAAAATACTATTAAAAAAAGGTACAAAAACATTTTGGGGCAAGTTATGGAATAGAAGGTTGAAGAAATGGGAGGAGTTGAGAGGTAAGTTTTATCAATTAGATAATAAATAAACCATGAAAAAATACATAGAACCAGAAATGAAATACAAAATAAAAAGTAAGTTTATAATGGTTAACAATCCAGAGACTAAGACTTTGAAGACAATACAAAAAGAAAACAGGGAAAAGATAAAAGTAAATGCTCCTATATCAAAAATGGTTGCCTTTGGTTGTTTAGGTTATATCATAGCTGAAATAACTACAATCGCAAAACTTTTTGAAAAAAGCATATTTGATAAATCTGACATAATTTCACTTATTATTTTGTCTATTGCCTTTGCAGGCTTTGTAATTACTGGTATTTATTCTTTTAGAGGAAAATCAGAGATTGAAAAGATTTTAGAAAATATAAGATCAAGACCCTTTGTCACAGTCACAAAAGAGGAATAAGAGATGCTAGAAAATTATTTATCAAAATCAAAAATTTAGGCTATTATGTTAAGTAGAGAGGAGAGAGGAGAGAGAATAAAAGAAGGTCAAGCCAGATCTAACAAGACAACAGGCAGACCAAAGAAAGATACAAGCGAACTTAAAAAGCAAATCCTAGATCTAAAAAAGACTATGACCATCAAAGACATATCTAAAAAGTTAGGTTATAGCAGGCAGGGGATTTATTATATCTTGAATAATTAAAAATGAACATAACACTTCCCTATAATTACCAAGTAAGGGACTATCAAACGCCTTTATGGGATGCAGTAACCATAGAAGGATACAAAAGAGCAATCTATGTATGGCATAGAAGAGCAGGGAAAGACTTGTTTGGGCTTAATCTTATAATCCTTTATGCTTTAGCTGGAACACCTGGAACATACTGGCATATTTTCCCTACATACAATCAAGGCAAGAAAGCAATATGGAGTGAGTCAGATATTGAGGGACGGAAATATCTTGACTATATACCAAAAGAACTAATCAAACGCCAGAACAATCAAGAAATGAAGATTGAATTTCACAACGGTTCAGTCTATCAAATAGTAGGGTCGGATAATGTAGATGCTTTAAGGGGTGCTGGTATTAAAGGAGCTGTATTTTCAGAGTATGCAGAACAAAGACCTAGTGCTTGGGAGGTAATACAACCAATGCTTATGGCAACTGATGGTTGGGCTTTGTTTAATTTCACACCAAAAGGACATAATCATTCTTACGAGTTGTTTGAGATGGCTAAGAATAATAAAAAATGGTTCTCTCAAGTATTGACTGTTGACGATACTAAAGAACAAGTATTTACAAATGAGCAAATAGAACAGATCAAGCAAGAGTTTATACAAAGAGGAAAGACACTAGATTTATTTAATCAAGAATATTACTGTAGCTTTAATAGTGCCATAGAGGGTGCTTATTATTCATCACAAATAAACAAAGCAAAAGAAGAGGGAAGAATTACAAACCTACCTTACGAATCAAGCTTGACAGTCGATACCTTCTGGGATTTAGGGGTAAATGATACAACGGCTATATGGTTTACTCAACAAATAGGAAACGAAGTCAGAATAATAGATTATTTGGAAGATAGCGGCAGGGGTTTAGATAGTTATATTAAAGAATTAAAAGAGAAACCATATATTTACGGAAATCACAATGCCCCACACGATATAAGAGTTAGAGAGTTTACAAGTGGTCGCTCTAGGTATGATATAGCATGGGATTTAGGTATAGCATTTGATGTAGTGCCGAATATTCCTGTTGCAGACGGAATTAACGCTGTAAGGGCGATATTTCATAAATGTATATTTGATCAAACTAAGTGTAAGAAAGGATTACTAGCATTACAAAACTATAAAAAGCAATTTGACGAAATAAGAAACTGCTTTAAAGACAAACCTCTTCACGATTGGTCAAGTAATGGGGCTGATGCTTTTAGATATTTAGCAGTAGGAATAGATGAAAAGAATTTCTTACAAAATAAAAGTCAAGCAGATTATGCTATTACTTGACAATAAAACAAGTTTTACTATAATGATATTTATTTAACTTAATATTTTAATTATGGGCGGTAGTAATGTAATTAGGCAGGTAGCCAATTTAACCTTACCAGGTATGATAGCAGAAGGAGCAAAAAGAAAGAAAAAGCAAGCAAGAGAAAGAGCAAACGCAACAGCAACTAGATTAGAGCAAGAAGCAGAAGTAGCACAGAAACTCCAAGAACAAGAAGAGAAGACAGAGGTAGCTCAAGAATCAGTAAGAAAGCAAAAAGCAAGAGCAAGGCGTAGAACTATCTTTGCAGGACAACCTTTAGAGCAAAACATATTTAGAAAAACTTTAGGAGGCTAATGACTAATGCAAAAGAATTAATTAGGAAAGCCAATTCACTATCTGCCGAAAGATCAAACTTTGAAACAGAATGGCAAGATGTGGCTGATATATTCAGACCAACAAAAGCTAACATAACTATTGATAGGTCAAAAGGCGATAAAGAAAATATAACAAGACTTTTTGAATCCGCACCTATTAACTTTGTTCATCAATTAAAATCAATTATTATTGGTGTATTCTTCAATAGATCAATCAAACCTATATCAATAACAGCTAAATCAGAAGATATAAACGAAGATCAAGAAGTAAAAGACTGGATAAGTGAATTTACTGATATGATTCTGAAAACTATGTTTGACCCCAAAACAGGTTTTGAAAGAGCTTTAAGTGAAGCGGTGGCAGATGATATAGTATTCGGAACAATAGCAACATTAATTGAAGAGGGTAAGAAATCACCTATTAAATATCATACTTTAAATATTAAGAATTTCTTAATTGCTGAAAATGATGAAGGTGATGTTGATTATGTAGTTATTAAAGATAAAATGACTGCAAAGCAGATGATCCAGAAATGGGGAGAGGAGAATGTACACGAAAAGGTAAAAAAGGCTTTTGATAAAGACCCCTTTACAGAATTTCCAGTACAATTACACATCTTACCAAGAGAAGAAAGAGATAAAAACAAAATAGATAAGTTAAATAAAGAAATAGCAGGTTTTTGGATAGATGAAAAACACCAACTTATAATTGAAGAATTAGGGTGGAATTCTATGCCAGTAGCTATCGGAAGAAGCGAGAAAGCAACAGGAGAGATTTACGGAACTTCAAGGGGTATGATAGCATTGGCAGATGGTAGGCAGATAAACCAGATGTCAAGACAATTAAACGAAGCAACAGAAAAAACATTAAACCCTCCTTTAAATGTAAATGCTACATATTCTAAAAGAATCAACTTGAAACCTGGTGCATTAAATAGACCAGATGCGAAGGCACTGCCAGCAGGAAGAACGCCTATTGAACAAATCTTAACCATTGGTAATATTCCACTAACTCAAGACTTAATCCAAAGAAAGGAACAAAACATAAGAGAAATATTTTTCTTAGATAAGTTAAAAATCTTTGACGATCCAAGAGCAACAGCAACGCAAATCTTAGAACTAAGAGCAGAAACATTTAGAATAATGGGCGACTTTATTTTTGGTATTGTAGATTACACAGAGCAGATATTAACTAGAACTTTTGATATTCTATTTAATAAAATCTATATGCAAAATGCAGATGGTCAATTCATAATCAAGGATAATACTTTATTTGATAAAGAAATACCGTCAGTGTTATTAGAAAATCCAGAACTAAAAATTAATTATCAAAATCCAATTACTCAATCGCAAAAATTAAACGAATCAGCATCTATTGAAAAACTACTAGCAGGAGTTATGAATCTTGCACAAGTAAACCCAGAGATATTAGATAATATTGATTTTGACAAGGTAGTTAGTAAGTCAGCAGATATTTTAGGAATTGATCCAGATATAATTAAAAATCCTGTTTTAGTAAAAAGGGAAAGAGAGCAACGACAGGAACAATCCCAAGAGCAACAGCAATTAGAACAAGAGGCTCAAGCGGTGGATACTGCTAGTAAAGCAAAACAATCGCAATTAATATGACCGAAGAACAGCTAAATAAAATATTCCAACAAGCATTTGAAACAGAAAACGGAAAGATTGTTTTAGAAAACTTACAAAGAGTAATACTAGAAACAACCCCCTTTTCTCAAAGGGCAGAAGATACCACTACCGATTCCTTACTTCGTGATGGAGCAAGGGAATTATATAATTATATCCTTTCTAGAGTTAGAGAGGAAATAACAAACAATTAATTTACTATGACCGACCAAATAGAAAATACAGAAAGCGTAGAGACTGCACCAGTTGAAACAAACAATGAAACAGTTAATGAAACAAGTTTTATTGACCAGATAACAGATGAAGAAATAAAAAATTCAAAATCATTATCTAACTTTAAAGATATAAATGGACTAGCAAAAAGCTATATAAACCTAGAAAAGAAACTAGGATCACCTAAAGAGCCAGAGACTTTTTCACCAGAAGATTATTCTTATGAATTACCAGAGAATTACAAAGCTAATGATGATTTATTAAATCCTATAAAAGAGAAAGCGATTGAATTAGGAGTAAAACCAGAAGCATTTAAACAGCTAGTAGAAACCTTTACAGGTAAAGAAAGCGAGTTATTAAATAATATGCAAGCAGAATCAGATGCTAAAATTACTGAAATGCAAGAGGGTTTAAAAAAGGAATGGGGATCAGCTTATGACCATAATCTAAAAGAAGCAGAAAACACTTTTCAAAGATTCGCATCAGAGAGCGATCAAGAGGCTTTTGCCAATCTTCCACCAGAGGGGCAGTTTGCAGTTGCTAAAATTATGCACAATGTGGGAAAGCAGATTGCAGAACCAACACAAGGAAGTATAGGAAGTCAAAAAACAACCTTGACAAAAGAAAATGCTTTAACTAAAATAAATGAAATTAGAATGTCTAAAGATTTAGACCCTAATACAAAAGAAAGAGAGCTTGCAAAATTATATCCTATTGCTTATGCAGATCAGTCAGCAGAATCATTAGGGATAGTTTCTAGCTTTTCTTCTTTTTAAGATGATTGTCCATATAAGTAAGAGGTAGCTCTTGAGTCTTTGAAAATTGATGGGTAGCAATTTGAGATGCGAATAATCGCAATTTAAATGTTATTTAATTAATTTCAAAGACTCAAACAATGTCAAATACTCAAAATCAAATTCATGTAAAACAGTTTAAGGACGATATTATCCAGGCTGTACAACAAAACAATGTCCGTTTAGACGGAACAGTAAGAAGAAAAGAATCTGTGAAAGCAGAAGAATTCTTTTTTCATAAACTAGGTTCTTTAAACTTAGAAGAAAAGATTGGTAGAAATCCAGAAACTCCTTATTTAGATCCTATTCATTCAAGAAGAAAGATGACACCAGCACCTTTTCACGGCTCTTTATTTATTGATGATTTCGATACCGCTAGATCGACCATTTCTGGTTTAGAAAGTGATTATATGAAAGCATTATTAAATGCTGCCAAAAGGAAGAAAGATGATGTAATTATCGCTGCCGCAACTGGTAAAGCATTTGAAGGTAAAGATGGTAATGTTGCAGTTAACTTCCCTAGCTCTCAAGTCGTCTCAACTCCTGCTTCTGGCTTAACTGCTGATAGAATCCTTAATGGTCGTGAGATCATTAGATCGGCTGATGTTGATCCAGATGAGAAGCTATATTGCATTTTAACAGCTAAACAACATAGACAGTTAGAAGATGATAATAAAATTATCAATAGGGACTTTACAACGGGTGCGGTACTAGATAAAGGCATTATCGGTGTATGGAACAATATTAACTTCATCTTATCAGAAAGATTACTTCTTGACTCAAATGGAGATAGAGATGTTTTACTTTATACTGAAAACGCTTTAGGCTTCGCAATGGCAAATGATATTACAATGAAAGTTGGTGAAAATGTCGAGAGATCATTCACTAAAACAATGTATATCAAATTAGACATTGGAGCGACTAGAGTAGAGGACGAAAAAATCGTTCGTATTCCTTGCACAGAATCTTAATATTAACTTTAAATAAAATAAAATTATGGCTATTGTAAACAAAAAAGGAACAATAAACCTTGACGGCTTAGATCAAGATACTTTGATTATGCCAAATGCTAAAACTTCAAAAGGTATTATTAGAACTTCTATTGATACCCTAGAAATTAACGCAACTGACGATGACACTTCAACTTATCGAATCGCCAGAATCCCGTCTAATGCTGTATTAACAGACATTACCATTAAAAACGATGCTATCACAGGAGGTACAGATTTTTTCTTAGGCTTCTATGATATTGATGAGGGTGTAGCTATTGATGCTAATGCATTACTTGGTACAACTTCTTTAGCTTCGGCAGGCTCTATTGATGGATTAGGTTCTATTGATATTGCTAATATTGGTAAAGAGGTTTGGGAGTTAGCTGGACTAACAGAAAACCCTCACAAATTAGTTGATATAGTTTTGACTGGTAATACAGTTGGAACTGCATCAGGTACTGTAACAGGTATTGTAAAATATACCCTATAACAAAGCAGGGGGAGAAATCCCCCTCAATTTTTTTATTATGTCTGTATCAAAAACTTCTATTTGTAATAAAGCATTAAGAAAATTAGGAGCTAAGGCTTTAATAAACATTGATACAGATACTTCACCAGAAGCCACTCTATGCAAAGCAAACTATGATACGGTTCTTTTAGAGGTTCTAAGAATGCACAACTGGAACTTTGCCATATTCCGTCAATCATTAAATTTAGATGCATCTGGCACTCCTGTGTTTCAATATACAAACAGATTTATATTACCAACAATTCCAATCTTTATAAAATTACTTTCGGTAGAAAATGATATTGATTTTAAACTAGAAAATAATTTCCTTGTTACAAATGAACCAACTGTAAATATTAGATTTATTGGTAAAGAAACAGACCCTAATAAATATGATTCTTTATTCATAGAGGCTTTTTCTTCAAAATTAGCTTATGAGATAGCTTACTCTTTGACTTCTGATGAAACTAGAACAGCTAGAATTAAACAAGATTTTATAGAAACATTATCTCTAGCGAGAGAAAGAGACAACCAAGAGGATAATGATATAGCAGACACTTCTAGTTCTTTTAGTGCTTCAAGGGTGACTGGCTTTAATTTTGGCAATAATATTAATGGTATAACTTTTTCATAATGCCTAGAGCTTCGGAGATAAGAACAAACTTTACAGCAGGAGAGTTAAGCACATTAATAAACTCAAGAACGCAATTTCAGAGGTATTTTAATGGTTCAGAAACTCTTGAGAATTGGGTAGTATTAACACAAGGACCAATATTTCGTAGAAAAGGTTTTAGATTTCTAGCGGAAGTAAAAGACTCAACTAAAAGAACTAGACTCATTCCCTTTGAATTTAGCACAGTGCAAACTTACACAATCGAATTAGGAGCAGGTTATTTACGCTTCTTCTCTGCTCAAGGGCAAGTTTTAGATAGTGGTTCAAATATATTAGAAATATCCAATCCTTATTTAGAATCAGAACTATTTGATATTAAGTTTGTACAAGATAGTGATGTAATTTACATGGTACATCCAAACCACCCTATTCAAAAATTAATTAGGGTAGCATCTAATAACTTTACATTAAATCCAGTAGATTTAGTAAGAGGTCCATATATAGACGAGAATATAATATCAACAGACGAAGTAAGATTGACAGGTAACGGATGGTCAGAAGGTGCAACATTAACCTTAACAGCATCAGGTGGCCATACACCTTTTACTTCTAATCATGTAGGGGGGTTATGGAAAGTAAAAAGTGGCACAGATATTGCTCATGTAAAAATAACTGGGTTTACTAGCTCAACAGTAGTGACAGTAGTAGCTCAAAACGATGTACCTCAAAGCCTACACAATACTGCAAGCTTTAACTGGTCGGAAGGTGAGTTTAGTAATGCTAGAGGCTTTGCAGGTGCGATCACCTTCCACGAACAAAGAATGGTATTAGCAGGCAGTGTAAACGCACCCCAAAGGGTTTGGTTTTCTAAATCCAATGCAGATTATGAGAATTTCGAAGTAGGAACGAATTCCGATGACCCTTTTGTGATAACAATCGCATCACAAAGAGGAGATCCGATAAGGTGGTTATTTTCTGATCAAGCTCTATTTGTAGGTACTGCTGGCTCAATATTTAGAATTATAAGCTCAAGAAATAGCCCCGCCTTAGCACCAGATGATATAGATGCAAAAAGGCAAATATCTTATGGTTGCTCCAACATTCAACCTGAATTAGTAGGACAATCTCCTATTTATATGCAGAAGAACAATAAAACAGCAAGATTAATTACTTTTGATATTGATAGTGATAAATACAAGGCAATAGATATTACTGTTGATTCTGACCATATAACAGATGGGGGCATTACCTCTTTTGAATATCAGCAAATTCCACTATCTTCATTATGGACAGTAAGAACAGACGGACAAATCGCAAGATTAACACTAGAACAAGATCAAGAAGTACAGGCATGGTCAAGATATGTTACACAAGGAAACTTTGAATCAGTGGCAATAGTAAGTGATGCAGAAGATAATGATGAAATTTACGCAATAGTAAAACGAACTATAAATGGAGTAGTTAAAAGGTTTGTAGAAGTGCAAGAGCCTAATTATAAAGTAGATAATTTAAATCGTTTCTATGTTGATTCTGGACTTAGTTATAATGGCACACAATCAAGTACAATAACTATATCAGGAAATACATTTACAGCAGATTCTTCTACTTTCCAATCTGGCGATATAGGAAAAGAAATTCACCAATTAATAGGTAAAGGCAGAGCAAAAATAACAGGGTTTACAGACTCTCAAAATGTAACTGTCAGCATAATAGAAACTTTCTCTAGTGCAACATTACTACCTAATGAATGGGCTATTGCTATTAAAAATATAACTGGATCAGAACATTTAGAGGGCGAAACAGTAGCTATTAATTCAGATGGTGCAACAGTACCAAGTAAAATTGTTAGTGGTGGAGAAGTAGAAATTGATAGTGCAGGATCAATTATCCATATTGGATTGCCTTATTCTTCTAAGCAAAAGAATATGCCTATTGAATCCTTAGCTTTAAGTGGCATGATAGGAACATCACAACATAAAGACAAAAGAATTCACGAGATAGTAGTTAGATTTGCAGATACCTTAGGAGGGAAAATAATTGATGGGGCAGGTAATGAAGTTATTATTCCTGCTAGGAGTCTAAATAACAATATGAATGAAGCACCTCCTTTATTTAACGGAGATCAAGAAATAAAAGTTGCCACAGGTTGGGATAAGTTGGGTCAAATTGAAATTATCCAAGATGAACCACAACCTATGACAATTAAAAGTATAACTTATAAAGTAACTATAAATGATAAATAAAAAGTTTAACATCGCACATATAGACTTAATAAATACCAAAATAGATTATCCTAGTTTAGATGTTTTAAAAGAAGAAGTTTATCCTTTAGACTGTGACGAAGCTAAAACTTATATCATAGATGATAAGATAATATTTGCTTGCGGTATAAAGTGGGTTAGGCAAGGAGTGGGGCATTGTTGGGTAATTCCTAGTGTTTATGTTGATAAATACCCTAAAGGCTTTTATATTGAGATTAACAAACTATTAAATGAATATTCTAAAAAAATGAATCTTCATAGAATGCAAACAACAATTACAGATGATTTTGTAAATTGGATCGAAAAACTTGGTTTTCATCGTGAATCAGTGTTAGAAAAAATAACATTTGATAAGAAAGATGAATATATGTATGTAAAATTCTTTTAATATGGCAACAGGCGCAGTAATAGCAGGAACAGCGATTGCAGGAGGCGGACAGATATTTGGAGGCATACAAGCTAAAAAACAATCTAAACGCCAAGCTAGAGCCTTACAACAACAAGCGGCTTTCCAAAGAGAGCAGGCACAACTAGAAAGAGAATTAGGGGAGTTTGACGCATTACAACAAGGTAGAGCTTTTGATAAATTAATGGGTCGCCAAAGACTATCTTTTGCAGCAAGTGGTGTAAGATTAGAGGGTTCACCATTAGATATATTAGATGAAAGTTTAAGAGATAAAGAAGAGACTATTGAGAATATAAGAACACTTGCAGAAAGTAGAGCAAGAGCATTAGAATTTGGAGCTGGTCAATTAGGGCAACAAGCAAGAGATACTAGAAGAGCAGGAAGAAATGCTTTGATAGGGTCAATATTTGGTGCGTTTGGCACAGGTTTACAAGGAGCATCGAAAGTGGGTGCTTTTAAAGCAGGTAGATAATGGTGAAAATTCCAACAAGTCCAGGAGTACAAGCAAGACCACAACAGGTAACACCTACGGTCAGACAGCCAGTAGATACAGGTGAGCGGTTTATTGCTCAAGGTATTACTCAATTAGGTTCAGCAATAGCAGGAATAGGGCAACAAGCTATGATCCAAGAACAGCGAGATCAAGAGGCGTTTAATGCAAGTCAAGTTTTACAATATAAAAACCAATTAAGACGATTTGACAATCAAGAAAAGATCGCTTTAAGCGAAGAGGGGGCGAATCAAGATGTAATTACCAAGAGTAAACAAGATATATTAGATAGAAGAAAATTATTTACTGACGAATTAAAACAACAATTCGGAGGCAATAAGCAAATTCAAGCATTAATAGAAAGGGAAAGTCAATCAAGTTTAATAGATTTAGAATTTAATATTGATAAAGATTTATCCAGAAAAAGAAAAACTTATGGAGAGAATCAATTTTACGGTTCTGTGTCAGATTTAAGAGATGATTTTGAGAACGCACAATCACCAGAAGAATTAGCAAGTATAGCCAACGAATTACAAACCTTACAAGCCACAGCATTAAATGCTGGCATAGTAGATATGAGAGACATTGAAAGGCTAGAAAAGGATTTTAAAAAAATAAGAAAAGAAAGAGAGCAGGAAGCCTTGCAAGAAGCAACCTTTATAAATGCCACACAAGGAAAGTTACTTCTTGATTCGACAGATAAAAATGATAGAAAAGTAATAAATAAAGGCTTTGAAAAATACAGAGAATTAACAGATGATCCAGAAGGTTTAGCAAGAGATATTTCTGTAAATACTGGTATAGTGCCAGATATATATAAAAAAAGTTTAAATTCAATGTTATTTGTAGGTAATCCAGATAGAAAAATTGAATCAGCAAACGAAATAATAAATTTAATTAGAGAAAATCCAACTTTAGAAAGACAATTTAACGAAAAGACAAAAGCATTTGCACAAGCTATTGAAAGTAGAATAAATGTAGGTTTAAGTAGTGAAGAAGTTGTTAAATTTGCAGAAGATGAAATAAATAAAAACAAAGACAAAAATAAGATAATAAGACAGCAAGAATTTGAGTTAGATTATTCAAAAGAGGGAAAAAAATTTATTGAAACAATAAATGATATAACTGATGAAATAAAAGATGAGTCAGGAATATTTTTTGAAGCAGAAGCACCAAAAGAAATGGCCTTTGATGTTTTAACAATAGCAAAAGATTATTATATTAATAATGGTTCAGATATAGATGACGCAATAGAACTTGCAACAGAAAAAGTAAAATCAAGATGGGCTATTACAAATATAGGTGGCGAAAGATACCAGAAGTTTGCACCAGAAGCAGAATATCCCAATATGACAAGTAAAGAGCTAAGGCAACAAGCAAGAAATCTTGCAGGAAAATATTTATCAGATAAATCAGTAATAAAAGATAATATTAGAGCGGTTATAATACCAGATAGCTTGAACACAAATAAGCCTAATTATAATTTACTTATAGAAGATGAATTTGGTAAAATAGATAATATTAGAGATGAAAGCAATAATCCAGTAGTTTGGACTCCTGATATTACAAAAACAGAAAGATACAAGGAAGTGCCAAAAGAAACAAGAGAATCTTTAAATGAATTGAGTAAGAAAGAATTTATAAAACAAGATAGAGCTAATAAAAAACAAAGAGAAGAGAATAGAAAAAGACTTCAAAAATTACACATACAATATAGATGAGTTATTTTAAAGATATTGAATTCTTACAGCAACAACAACAGAAAAAACCAAAGATAATTAATCAGCCTATAAAACAAGAAAAGCCTAAAAAGGGTGCTTTGCAATCTTTTAAAGATGAATTTGTTTTACAAAATACTATTACCTCAACATTAAATAATGCCTTATCAAATAACATAGAAGATCAAGAAGAAGATATAAATTATGATATAGGGGGCAAAATAATAGGAACTAAATATGAGCCATACGCAGATAGCTTTATAGGTAAAGTTTATAATGATGCACAATTTAATAATATATCCACCAAAATAGATAGAGAATTAGAATTACGAGAAAATAACGATCCAGTATGGGGCACTGTTGGAGCAATAGCAGGAGGGGTATTAGATCCTATCAATTTAATTCCTATTGGTGGTACAGCTTATAAAACATTTAAAACTGGTAAAACATTAAAAGGAGCAATTAGAGGTGCAGAAATTGGAGCTATAAGTGAAGCGGCAACCGAAACAATATTGCAATCACAACAAGAAACTAGAACAATGGAGGAATCAGTTATTAATGTTGCTGGTGGTGTTGTATTAGGTGGTCTTGTAGGTGGATTGGCAGGAAAGTTTTCTAAAACAGAATTTGAAGAATTAAGTCAGAGACTAGAAAAAGACTTGCAAAAGTCAGATGATGATTTTGTACCTTTAACTATGCAGGAAAGAGAAACCACTTTAGAGCAAGAAACTATTGCAGGAGGTGTAGGAACAAAAGGATTAGTTAAATCAACAGCTTTTATAAATCCAGTATTGAGAACATTTGAAAATTCTCCATCTTTAAAAGCAAGAAAAACATTACCTAAGTTAGTTAGAAACAATGTATTTTTAACAAAAAACGAAGAGGGCATAAGAACGGATGCTTCGGCAGAAATAGCGATAAAAAAATATGACGCAGGGTTAGGAACAGCAATCGAGGGTGCAATAAATAATTATAAACAGTATGCAAAGCAAAAAGGAGTAGGTGGGGGGAAAAGATTTTTTAACATAGGTATAGATAAGTTTTATGATGAAGTGTCTCTAGCGATGATTAGAGGTGATAAATCAGATATTCCAGAAGTAGAAGCAACAGCAAGGCTTTTTAGAAAAGAAGTATTTGACCCATTAAAAGAAGAAGCTATTGAGCAAGGTTTATTGCCAAGAGATGTTAAGGTTGAAACAGCAACCTCTTATTTAATGAGAAAATACAACACAGAAAAAATTATCTCACAAGAAAAGGATTTTAAAAATCTGATCAGAAAAGGTGCAAAAGAAAGATTAATCCCACAGTTACAAAATGAATTTAGAAAAAAAGAAGAAGCTATTATTAGCCAAGTAGGAGAAATAAACACAAGAATATCTGAATTAGGAAAGAAGGCAGAGTTTAAAAAAGAAGTTGACTCCTTAAAAAAGAAAAAAACTTCTTTAGAAGCAAAGTTTGAAAATCAAAAAAAAGATAGTCAAGTTTTATTTGGTAAACAAATTGATGACACAAAATTAAGAGATATAGATTTACAAATTGCAAAAGCAACTGATCCAGAAGAATTGGCAAGATTACAAAATTTTAGATCAGTAATTGAAAAAGGTTTACAAGATGTTAAATCAGGTTTTGCAGGGGAGGAATTTATAGATGATATTGTAAATAGTGTTTATGATAATATAAGAGGGGTAGAAAGAAAAGGGGGTGCGAGTATGCCTTACGACATAGCGGTAGGTGCTAGAGGACCAGCAAAAGAAAGAGTATTA
>Ga0233400_1000156_pt1 | contig 36558 bp, 31 predicted proteins | sample 46DmetaG_FD_182708 | JGI IMG/M metagenome (GOLD analysis project Ga0233400, IMG submission 182708) | Seawater microbial communities from Monterey Bay, California, United States - 46D | ecosystem: Environmental > Aquatic > Marine > Coastal | place: USA: California | collected 2016-10-21
AAATTCATCGACCGTTTCTCCGCGTGTGCGCAGCGCCATCAAAAAGCCGCCAATTTGACTTGGCGTTGCCTCACCATTGAACAGTGTTTCAAAAGCGACCTCCGCTTCAGCGCGGGTCAGGGGACGGTCGGCGGCGGTCCCAATCAAGGATTGCAAAGCAGATATCATGCCAGTTCCTTTGCCATGTTAAGAAAGTTGCGCAGCAAATGATGCCCATGTTCGGAGGCAATGCTCTCGGGATGAAATTGAACCCCATGAATGGGCAAGGTTTTATGCTCAAGCCCCATGATCGTGCCATCTTCCAACTCCGCGCTCACCTGTAAACACTCCGGCAACGTGGCGCGTTCGACAATCAGCGAATGGTAGCGCGTGGCCTCGAACGGTGTGGGCAGCCCCTCGAAAAGGCCCTGGCCGGTATGATGCATTTTGGCCATTTTGCCATGCACAATTTCATGGCAACGCACCACAGAGGCGCCAAAGGCCTGCCCAATGGTTTGATGGCCCAAACAGACCCCCATAAGCGGAACGCGGGCGGCCGCTGCGGCCTCGGTCAAGGACAGACAGATACCGGCCTGCGCGGGATCACATGGGCCTGGGGACAAGAGAATCGATGAGGCCCCCAGCGACATAGCCTCTTGCACGTCCAAGGCATCATTGCGTTTGACCACAACTTTTTCGCCCAACTCCCCGAGATAATGCACCAGATTATAAGTGAAGCTGTCATAATTATCGATCAGCAGTAACATGGGTTGTCCTTTATGTTTTTTTGCCCCACGGGCGCTCTTTCGGAACAATTGGTCTCGCAATTGGCAGATTGGTCGCGGTATAGATGCTCAGGGAACGAAGCTATCGTCAAGAGTGACAGGGCGTTTTTGGTGATTGAAAGGTGATAGATGCAACTACCGTTCTTCAATGGTCTTATTTGGGGTACACTGATCGGCGGGGCGGGGCTGGTGGTCCTGTCACTGTCCCATGATATTTTGAATCTCCAGGGCCTGGATCCAGAGGTGACTTTGCTGCCGGTCGGTCAAAGCCCGGATTTGGCCACAGCCTCGCAGGTCACGGTGATTGATCTGGATCCACCGTTGGAAAATTCCGCACCGCCCGCTGTGGTGTTGCAAGCTCCAACCGCAGCCAGCCCAGGTCGCAGCTTCACCCTGTCGGCGCAAAAACCGGTATTAAGCGGCGAGATGGAGACTTTGGCCACATTGCCGATGGTGCAACAACGGCGCCCTTCTACGAATATGCCGCAGGTCTACCCCGGAGATTCTCTCTTGCTCTTGCCGCAGTCGCCCACCCGCTTGGGCGGGATGCGCCGCCCGAGTGGCACGGTGCTCGATGACACAAGCGCTATGCAGGTGAGCGCGCCGCGATTGTTGCAAACCGATCCGCTGCCTGAGGTTACTTATCTGCGCTATGCTCTGGACTTTGAGGCACCTGCGGGCAAAGGGCTTATCAGCATTGTCTTGATGGACAGGCCTTTCGTGGACCCGCCAGATTGGCTGTTGGATATGGGAATGCCGATTGCCGTGGCAATTGATGGGAAAGCCGCGGATGCGCGCGCTAAAATGTTACGCTACCGGGCTGCGGGTTTTGAGATTTATGCCAATATGCATTTGCCCGAGACCCTCACTTCGGTGAATGTAGCTCTGATCGCCGATGCCTCAGTGCAGGCTGTGCCCATGGCGACGGGGCTCTGGCCTACGGATCATGACCACGGCCCGAGGTCTCCTGCGCAGTTGCGCCTGTTGCAAGACCATTTGGCCAAAGAAAACCTTGGGTTTCTGCCGAGGGCAGACCTGACGATTTCTGATGAGATGTCCCGTGCATCAGATGTGTTGAGCGCTCTGGACGTCGCGGCCCAGAAAGCTGTGCAGACCGGACATGCGATCGTGGCCTTGGATCCGCCTGAGGAGACTTGGGATGTTCTGCGCTTTTGGCTGCTGCATTCCGATCGCGGCGACAGCGTTATCGCGCCGTTATCGGCTGTGCTCACTCGGTAAAGCCTGTTGTGTATCGGAATTGACAGGTGCTTTTAGCTGTTCAATCTCCGAGTTTTTGATCCGAAACTGCGGTATCTACTTTCGTTGATGACCATTTAAAGAGCGCCGGTCACCGCCTGTGCCAGCCAGCTGCGAATATCAGGATAGAGCGCCTCGAGTTGTGGCAGGTCATTGACACAGAGCATCTTGAGGTCCGGGGTGTCTTTGATTGTTTGCAACAGCGCGGGGATTGTCCCGTCTGCCGCTCCAACCCCTTGTCCGCTATAGATATGATAGTGATCTTTGACGGGATGCAGCGTCCCGGTCTTTTGCAAAATACAGGCATGATTGTGCAGGCTTTGTGGCGAAAACTGTCGAATATCGCGCATCTGATAGCGGGCATTGTCTCGAAACGCAGCCTCGAAACGGCTGTGAAGGTGCACCATGGTGCGGCGCAAACAGGGGTGCGCGACATGTGCTGCGCGAAAGAGGCGCTGAGCCGGGACGCCGCATAGATCCGCTGCGTTAAGTTGCATATAGTGATTGAACTTAGTCGGATCAGCCATCTGGATCGGATCGTTTTGCAAAGCGCCGAAATCAGCCCAGGCTCCGCGTAGAATTGGGCCGCTTGGAGAGAAGAAATCGCTTTTCTGACACGGTGCCGTCAGAAAAACATCATCATTGAAATAGATAAATCGGTCCGATATATCCTTGATATTCCACATAAATGTCTCTATAGCCAGAGAGTTGAACGTTGGCAGTGCCGCGCCATGATTGGCGAATATGTCACTGTGGTCAACCAAGTGAACTTTGGCACGCAGCGCGGCGCTCAGGCGTGACAAATCGGGTGATTGCTCATCGACGATGATCCAAATTTTGCGCAGCCAAGGTGCATTATGCTCAAGCGAGGTCAGGCAGAGATAAATTTCCCCATTGCAGGCCCAGCGATGCGGGTTTGTGGCATTTTCATGAAAAAGGTGTGGTGCTGACCCCATGAAAATTTGGCGTTTTTGCAGATGCGCCGGATCCAATCCATCAACCCATGAGATGACAGCATCAATCGGATCGTGCCAGACGTCTTGAATCATGAACGCAAACTCCTCTTTACGCGCGCAAGGCTAGCCTGCGCGTTGCGCAATTGCGAGGGTGGTGTGCTGCATTATTCAAGGAAAATGGTGGTCCCGACAGGATTTGAACCTGTGACCCCTCGCTTCGGAGGCGAGTACTCTATCCAGCTGAGCTACGGGACCATTTGTCTTCCAAGGCGGAGGCAAAGCGGCGCTCCGAACCTCTACACGGGCCCGTGTCAGGCCTGATACGGCACTTCTACATCAAGCCGCTTAGGCCTTACAACCCATTTTCCGCCGATTTCCCATATTGCCCAGAGGGCGGCCTTGAAAATGCGATATTAGGGGGCGATCCGCTCGGCAGTGGTCGGGAGCCGTGGCACAGAGGTGCCGACGATCCTTCTGGGTGGCGGCAAGATTTGCAGCAGAAACTAGCGGCCCCAAAGGCGCTTTTCGCCACAATCTAAATGGACAAAATTGGAGCGTGAATAGCGACCGACCCCGCCGGCAGCGCAGGATGCGGCGGCTGTGGCCACCTGACGGACCGACTTGCCCTGCATACGCAGATCCACCGCTTGCCCTTTCATATGCAGGGAATTTTTTGCGACACTGCGCGAGCGCTTACGCAGCAGTGCGTTGGTTTCGGGTGTGCGGTAACCGGACAGCATGAGGAAGGGGGTGGAAGTGTTGAGCAGCTGTTGTGTCGCTGCGATGATGTCAACGGTACGCGTGTCAATGGCGCGGGACCTATCTCTGCGCCAATCGCGCATGAACCAATTCACCTCGGTTAAAGCATCCTTAATATAGTCACCTTCGATCCAATAGATCACATCCAAAGATTCGCCCGTCCGCCGTGAGTACATTTTCAAGCGCCGAATATCACCTGCGCCCCGCAAAAAACCGGCAGCATTGGAATAGGTTGGCGTCGCGACCAAGGCTGTGGCTGCAAAAGCGCGCAAAACGCCACGTCGTGAAATTACGGTCGGTTTATTAGTCATTCTTTGTCCCACTCGTGCACCGCGATCAATGCCGCGCATGACCGCTTGTCCCCAGGTGTGGGATCCATATGGCATATTTTCTGGTTTTTTGCAAAGCCCAATATCGTTTCAATTCGAACTATCTAAATTTCGGCGGTTTGCCGCAGAGCTGGCTCTTGCAGGTGGGGTGCCAGACGCTTGCGCATTGTGCTGAAAACCCAGTCTGAACTTTGTGCTTTCAGTGTAACAATCGTCGAAATCTAGTATTCACGGGGCAAAAGGCGTTGGACTTTTACTCTCGAAATGCGCATTTATCATTACCGAATTCTAACGAGGGCGCGCAGCGACATGATGGGTCGAATTGAGTTTCGTATGGGCAAGGTCATGGTGAGTGTTTTGGCACTTGTGTTCAGCACTGAGCTGGCGGCGCAGGCCATTGGATTTAAGCAATCTTTGGCGCAAAATACCGTTTTGGAGCGCAGTATCGCCAGGTTTTATCGCGCGCGGGATTATCGCTCGTTTTGGATCGGTCCTACGGCGCAAGAGCGTGCGCGACTACAGGCGCTTATCACTGCATTTTCTGACGCGGACATGCATGGCCTGCCGAAAGCGCGGTTCAATGCGGAGGTTGTGGTATCCAAGCTTCGGGCGGCCGATAGTCAAGGCGCTTTGGGAAAACTGGAAGCCGAGCTCACAAAGGCGTTTCTCGATTATGCCCGCGCCGTACGGTCCGGTCTGTTGATCCCATCAGAGGTCGATGAGGAGATTGTTCGCAAAGTGCGCTACAGCAAACCGCTTGATCTCTTGGAGGAGTTGGAAGCCAGCGCGCCGCAGGCTTTTTTCAAATCATTGCCGCCGCAAAGCCGTCAATACATGGGGCTCGTCAAAGAAAAACTGCGTCTAGAGCGGCAGGTTGCAGCGGGCGGCTGGGGCCGGCCTGTGAGCGCTACAGACTTAAAACCGGGGGAGCAAGGCGCGCAGGTCGTGGCTTTGCGCCACCGATTGGTTGCCATGGGCTATTTGACTAGAAGTTATTCCAGCACCTATGATCGAACGCTGACAGCCGCCGTGGCGCGCTTTCAATCCGATCATGGTCTGGCGGTGACTGGTCAGGCCAACAAACTGACGCTCGAACAGGTCAATATTGCGGCCTCGGAGCGTTTGGCATCGGTTATGGTCGCTTTGGAGCGGGAGCGTTGGTTTAATCAACCGTTAGGCGCCCGGCATATCTCGGTCAATCTCACCGATTTTAAGGCAAAGATTGTCGATTTCGACAGGGTTACCTTTGAGACCAATTCGGTGGTCGGAGCTGCCGATGATGATCGCCGCAGTCCCGAATTTTCCGACACGATGGAATACATGGTCGTCAACCCGAGCTGGTATGTCCCGCGTTCTATCGTTGTCGGTGAATATCTGCCTATGTTGCAAGAGGATGCCGCGTCGGTGGAATATCTCGAGCTGCGCGATGATCTTGGCAATGTCGTGGCGCGTGACGGGTTGGATTTCACCAGTTTTGATGAGGAAACCTTTCCCTTTGGCATGCGTCAACCGCCCAGCCCTGGCAATGCTTTGGGGCTGGTAAAATTCATGTTCCCCAATCGGCATAATATTTATCTCCACGATACCCCCGCCAAAAACCTATTTGGTCGCGAAGTGCGTGCCTTCAGCCATGGCTGTATTCGACTGGCAGATCCGTTTGACTTTGCCTATGCGCTGCTTGCCGCGCAAAGTGACACGCCGAAGGCCGTGTTTCAGGAGGCCTTGGTCTCCGGCGAAGAGGTGCAGATTCATTTGGCGCGCCGCATACCTGTGCACATTATTTATCGCACGGCCCTGGCTCGCCCGGAAGGCGGATTGGAGTTTCGCGCCGATGTCTATGGCCGTGATGCAAAGATTTGGCAGGCTTTGCAAAGCGAAGGGGTGGTTATGGGTGAGATCACAGGATAAACGGGGGCGTGAAGCAAAGGGCGACCGTTCATGAGCGACTATAACTTACAAGATCTGGCGAAGGCGCTCAACGGCCAAGCAGTGGGCGATGTTGCGCTGCAGATCACGGGTGCCTGCGAGCCGCAAGATGCGGCAGGCAGTCTTATGGCGATTGCGACAAGCCAATCCTATGTGGAGCGCTTGCCGCTTGGTCAAGCTCGCGTGGCACTCTTGGCAGAGGGAACAGATTGGCAAGCCCTCAACCTTTCGGGCGCGGTTCTTGTGCCGCGACCACGCTTCGCCATGGCAAATCTTACACAAGCTTTAGATCGCAGGTGGCGATCGGGTCGGCCTGGAATTCATCCACAGGCTTGCGTGGAACCTGGGGCACAGATTGGTGCCGGCGCGCGGATCGGCGCGTTTTGCCATATCGCTGCGGGGGTGGTCCTGGGCGAGAATGCTTGGCTAGGTAGCCATGTGAGCCTTGCCGAAGGCTGTACGATTGGCCCTGACGCCACATTGATGGAGGGCGTGCGCATTGGTGCCGATGTGCGCATCGGCGCGCGGTTCGTGGCGCAACCGGGGGCGGTGATCGGCGCAGATGGGTTTTCCTTTGTCACCCCAGAGTGCTCTGCGATCGAGAATGTGCGCGAGACGCTCGGCGAAAGCAAGGGGGCCAAACCGCAAGCTTTTGTTCGCATCCATTCCCTTGGCTCGGTGGTGATTGGCGATGATGTGGAGCTTGGTGCCAACAGCTGTATTGACCGCGGCACGATCCGCGGCACGCAGATTGGGGATGGCTGCAAATTTGATAATTTGGCGCAGATTGGCCATAATGTAAAAATTGGCAAGAATTGTTTGATTTGTGCACAGGTCGGGATCGCTGGATCCTCTGTATTGGGAAATAATGTGGTTCTCGGGGGGCAGACTGGGGTGAGTGACAATCTGTTTATCGGCGACAACGCCATAACGGGCGGTGCTACCAAAGTCCTCAGCAATATTCCAGCTGGGCGCGTGATGCTGGGTTATCCAGCGATGAAAATGGACGCGCAGCTTGAGGTCTACAAAAACTTGCGGCGTCTGCCGCGGATGTTAAAAGAGATTGCGCGGCTGAAAAAGTCACTGTCCGACCCTGACAACCGCCCTTAATGGGTAAAAAGGCGTTTCTATGAGTGTAAAAGACAAGGTCATTCTAATCATCGCTGAACAAGGCTTGCTGGATGTGGCTGATGTGAGCCTATCGGCAACGCTTGAGGATCTGGGCATTGATAGCCTTGGCGTGGTGGAGAGTATTTTCGCCATTGAAGAGGAATTTGATATCGAAGTGCCGTTTAATGCAAATGCGCCAGAGGAAAGTGAATTTGATATCTCCTCTGTGGCGACCATTATTTCTGCGGTTGAAACCTTAGTTGCGGAGCAGACCTAGCCCATGAACCGCGTGGTGATTACCGGGGCCGGGACGATCAATGCTTTGGGCGCAACCGTGCCCGAAACGTTGCAAGCCATGCGCGAAGGGCGGCTCGGGATTGGCCCCTTGCACATGCGAGACCTGGACAGGTTATCGGTTAAAATTGGGGCGCAAATCAAAGACTTTGATCCTGAGATATATTTTGATCGGCAAAAATTGGCGTTGTATGATCGTGTGACACAGCTGACGCTCATGGCCAGCCGTGAGGCCATGGGGCAGTCTGGCTTGGAGATCACGGGCGAACTGTCGGAATCGACGGGTGTGGTGCTTGGAACTGCTGCGGGGGGGATGAACACCTGGGATGATAATTTCCGTTCTGTGTATGAAGATGGCAAAAATAGGGTCCATCCTTTAGTCGTTCCCAAACTCATGAACAATGCGGCGGCCAGCCATCTATCGATGGCCTATAACATCAAAGGTCCGTCTTTGACGGTCTCAACGGCCTGCGCCAGCTCAAATCACGCGATTGGACTGGCCTTTCAGATGGTGCGCAGCGGCATGGCGCAGGTGATGCTGGCTGGCGGTGCTGATGCAATGCTGACCTTTGGCGGCATAAAGGCCTGGGAAGGGCTGCGGGTGATGTCCAAAACCGCCTGCCGGCCTTTTTCTGCCAATAGATCGGGCATGGTTCAGGGAGAAGGTGCCGGGATCTTTGTGCTTGAAACCTATGAGGGGGCCAAGGCGCGCGGTGCTGAGATACTCGCGGAACTCATAGGGTTTGCGATGACCTCCGATGCGGGTGATATTGTGATGCCGAACCAGCAGGGTGCTGTGAGGGCCATGCGCGGCGCGCTTCGCGATGCCCGCCTGGATCCGCAAGATATTGGTTATATCAACGCTCATGGCACTGGAACCGCGGCGAATGACAAAACCGAATGTGCGGCGGTGCAGGAGGCTTTCGGCTCCCATGCGCAAGACGTGATGATGTCATCGACCAAATCTATGCATGGGCATTTGATAGGGGGCACGGGCGCTGTGGAATTACTTGTGTGCCTCATGGCCTTGCGAGACGGGGTTATTGCGCCTACTATTGGGTATGAGCACCCAGATCCCAATTGCGCGCTTGATGTGGTGCCAAATGTGGCGCGGCAAGCGAAGGTAACTGCGACCTTGTCCAATGCCTTCGCCTTCGGGGGTATGAATGCGGTATTGGCGCTGAGAGCGGTTTAGGGCTTATCTGCACTTAATTCTCTGCTGCGCCCATCAAAGCCGTATGCCCCGCTGTAAATCCCTTCAAAGATAATGTGAGACGTTCGGGCTGAGTGGGGGCTGCCGCGGGAAACATGGTGATAATGGCTTGCGCGCCGGAGCGGTAGCTGTCGAGATCCACTTGAGTGAGCCCGATGCGGGCCACGCAACCCATTTGCATGCAGAAGGCAAAAGGATATATTTTAGCGTTTTGATCGTCCACTTGAATGGTCAACTGTTGGGTTAAAAGGGTCCCCAAAGGCGTAATGACATTAGCTCCTACTAAAACGAGCCCGTTGGATTGGATTGGGTTTAAATTATATTCGGCCACGGGCGAGCCATCGGGGCTATGCATCAATTGAACGAGCTGACAGGGGTCTTGCGCTTGGTCTGTTTTCAGACACCGCAGCGTCCAATCCCCAAAGGTGCCTTTGACATAGTATTCGCCCATTACTGGAGTGCTGTTCACCACTTCGCCGGTTGAGAATTCCTCTGCCGCCGGGATCTGAGCAGTTTGCGCCTGTAGCGCCGTGTTGGACAACAGAAGATATAGGAGCGCGCCAAAATAGTTTGTTACTTTAAACACCAAAAGGTCCTTTCTATCGCACGGAGTATGAACAGTAATCCTGCCATAATTATCTTAAAATTTATACTGATGTGCCAGCCCATCGGTGGAAGCGCAATCTGAAAAAATTAAAGCAGAGGATTTGTTTCCAAAAACCTCTGCCTCTATTTTTCTCCCTGCCGGGCTCGCCGGCTATGGCGGGAGAGAAACAAAAAATGTTTTGGACGTCAATGTAAATTTTAAGCTAATTTCTAAAAAAACCGCACCCGAAGGCGCGGTCTAGTACAGGGACGTATGACATGAAGAAAACTTCTATCACGCCTCGCTTATAGCGCGAGATCCTTAAAATTTCGTTTGTATAGGTTACGGTGTTTGCGCTTATTTTGCGCCAGGCTTACAATTTATATATTTTTAGTTGTGTGATGCGATTTTCTCTGCGGGTTGCGACTTCAAAGCGGAAACCGTGAAATACGAAGACTTGACCCTCGGCTGGAATCATCTGTGCTTCATGGATAACCAAGCCGGCGAGCGTGTTGGCCTCATCATCCGGCAGGCTCCAATCTTGCGCCCTATTTAAATCGCGAATGGTCATAGATCCATCAACCACAACATGACCGTCTTTTGCAGCAGTGACCCCTTGGTCGCTTGTGTCAAATTCGTCGGTGATCTCGCCAACGATTTCTTCCAAAATATCTTCTAAAGTGATCAGCCCTTGCAACGCGCCATATTCATCCACCACCAAGGCAAAATGGGTGTGCCGCTTTAAGAACTGCCGCATTTGATCATCTAAAGGTGTTGTTTCGGGCACGAAATAGGGCTCCATCGCCACATCCAGCACCTGAAACTTAGCCAGATCTTCACTTCGGGCTGCGCTGTCGCGTGTCAGCTTAACCATGGCACGGGCCAGATCTTTCGCGTGGATCACGCCTACGATATTTTCAGGATTGCCGCGGTAGAGGGGCAAGCGCGTGTGCGCACTTTCGAGGCATTGAGAGAGAATTTCCTCGGCTGGCAAAGAGACGTCAATCATCTCAATACCTGAGCGATGCAGCATGATTTCTTCGACTGTGCGATCGCCCAGATCCAAGGCACCCAAGATGCGGTCCCGGTCCTCTTTTTCAACCAAACCCTCTTGGTGGCCCAAAGTGAGCGCTCCGGCGATTTCTTCGCGCACGGCCAAAATATTTGTATCAGGATCCGTGGCGATGCCGAATAGCCCTAAGACGCCACGCACCAGGAGGCGCACGAAGCTGACCACGGGGGCGAAGACGAAAACGACCAAGGATATGGGGCGCGAGACCCTAATGGCGGCACTTTCGGCATTGGTGATTGCATAGGTCTTGGGGAGCACTTCGGCGAAGACTAAAACCAAAAACGTCATAACCAATGTGGCCAGAACAATGCCATTCTCGCCCACCATCTTTGTGAAAAGCGCCGTAATCAAAGAGGTCGCCAGAATATTGACCAAATTGTTGCCGAGAAGAACCGAACCGATCAAACGCTCATTGTCATTGGTCACCTTCAAAGCCCTGGCGGCTCCAAGCGAGCCCTTATCCGCCTGCGCTTGCAGCTTGCTGCGCGAGGCTGCGGTCAAGGCTGTCTCTGAGCCAGAGAAAAAACCCGATAGGATCAATAGGACGAAAATCGCCCCAAAGGTAATCCAAAAGCTAGTGTCAAAGTCAAAATGTTCCATCACAGACCTGTTTTAAGTGGTTGTGCCAAAGGATGATGCTCCAGCACCAGCTCGCGCAACCGTTCTTCTTGGATATGCGTGTAAATCTCGGTTGTCGCAATATCCGCATGGCCTAAAAGAGTTTGAATGGCCCTTAAATCTGCGCCACCGGCCAATAAGTGGGTGGCAAACGCATGTCGCAGAGTATGCGGCGTGACGTTGGCCGGATCAATACCCGCAGATATGGCCAGTTTCTTGATCTGCTGAAAAAACCAAATGCGGGTCAAATGACCCAATTTCCCGCGTGAGGGAAAAAGAAAGGCGGATTTTTCCGCCTGCGGGTCGGTATCACGCAGAGTAAGCCAAAGTTGTGTCGCAGCGCGGGCTGTTGTGGAAACGGGCACCATACGCTCTTTGCCGCCTTTGCCGCGCACCAAAATCATCTGCGGATCGCCGCGCACCGCCTCGGCCGGCATGCTGACCAATTCTGTCACCCGCATGCCTGTGGCATAAAGAAGCTCCATCAAACAGGTCAGTCGCAGCTTGTCATGGCGCTTTTGGGGCATCTGCCTTGCCTGCAGCAGCAAGCGGTCGACCTCATGATGATCCAGTGACTTTGGCAGAGATTTACCCTTTCCCGGTCCTTTCACTTGAATGGCCGGGTTGTCTTTGCGCAGCTCCTCTTCGAAGGCGAACCGGTACAGCTGTTTGATTGCCGAGAGCCGTCTGGCTTTGGTGGCGCTGGCAAGCCCGGCCGCATCGCAATGCACCAGATAATCTTCCACCATCGCGCGCGTGGCAGTGGCAAATCTTGCGCCGCGCGCCTCAAGATAGGAGAGAAAATCTTTTAGGTCGCGTCCATAGGCCTCTTGCGTATTGCGCGCGGCCCCAAAATCAGCGGCCTGTGCTTCAAGGAAAACGGAGATCCACGACAAAGTCATCGCGTATCGGCCAAGATCATAAACTCCATAGCCAATTGTTGCGCGATTGGTGTCAGACCCATCGCGCGGAAAAGCGCCAGCGCCTCAATAAAAGCCAGCTCATTTCCCTCCAATCCATCGGCGATTAATCCGATTGCTCGAAGCATATTAGCGGAGCGGAAGGGCAGAGTTGCAGGCATCTCTTGAGTGAATTCTGCCATCAGACGATCAAAATTTTCAGGCAAAATATGGGGGTTAATACGCTGCAACCGGGTCATGGTGGGTTCAAAATCAAAGGCATTTGAACGGCTGAGAACTTGCATCTGGAAAAGAATATCGTCCCCATCGCGTGATGCGTCGAATTTCATCAACATCGGTGACCAAGCATGCGCCAGCGGGGCGACAAGATTTTGGCCACGCATGATGGTCCAAAAGGCAAGCAGCGCGTCGCTGGGGTCAATAATCGGATCGGCCAGGGTGAGGTCAAGGTTTTGGACCGCAGTCACTCGGTCCCATATACCGCCAGAGGCGGACGGCTGGCTGGATTTATAGCGCTCAAGCAATTGTGACGCCGGCAGGCTACCGACCGCGCCCAAACGTTCAGCGGCCCCAACCTGGGTCTTCCAACCACTGGACGCGCTTAGGTCAGAGGGCGCAAATTTCAGTGGCAAACCCTGTGTCGGTACAGGTTGACCCGCGCCGGCGCGCAGTTGGAATTCTAAGGCCGTTAACTGGTTCGGATCCACATTCGGCAATCCCAAACTATCGGCAAGTTCTGGATCCAAATCCACGGCCAAAAGCGCGGAGAGGGTCGGGGTGAAGGCGCCGAGCGTGTCGAGGGCGAAATAATTGACCTCCGCTGTGTTCCATGATCCTGCGCGCGCCTGGCAGTAGACTTTTAAGGCTTCATCCTCTGTTAAATGCCGCGACAGGTTAAGTTGGCGGCACATCCGTTCCACATTGCCAGTCAAAAGAGCGGTTTCTGCAAAAAGTGTAAAACTCTCTTGTGACATGATCTGGCTTTGCCCCAGAAGGCTATAGGCAGCCTGCACCGCACCGCGCTCAATCAAGGCTTGAACGCGTGTGTTTAAAACGCTTTCATCACCCAATGTTTCGGCGAGAAGCGCGCGCAGCAGCAAGTCATCCGCCGCCGGAAGCCCCGACAGCGGCGCTGTATTGAGGATTTGGCGCAGCATTCGGGGATCAAGGTCAGTCCAGAAATTTTCCGATATTCCAGAAATTTTGCTCGGAATCAGCCCATAGGTTCTCTCGACAGGGGCATCAAGTTCGATAACATCAATCTCAGCCAGCTCCGCTCCGCGTGCGGGATCGCCAACGACCAAAGGTTCTTCGCTGAGCGGCGTTAGCCCGGGTTGGGACAGCCAATCAATGGCCGAGATTGGCGCATCGGTTTGAGCCCAAACCGGTTGGGCCATGATCAGGCCGACAAAACAAACATGCGCAATCTTCATATCAATTGATATCCAAAGCCAGTGGCAATTCAATCGTTTGCATATGTGCTGAAAAATCCACACCAAAGACCGGCCCAAGATAGGCAAAACCCACAAATGCGACCGCTGCGACGATGAGAAGGTAGAAAAGATATTTGAGCAATCTTAACATTTCGAAGAGTTTTCCTTTGGCGCAGTTTTGCTTATGGTCTTTTTGTAACAATCGCGCCATTGAAGACGCAAGGCAAGTTAATCTTAAGTCATGGAATAAGACAGATGTCGCTCAACAAAACAGTCGTTCTAGTCGGGATGATGGGATCTGGAAAAACTGCCGTCGGAAAAGCACTGGCAGCTGCCTTGCATGTTGCGTTCAAAGATACGGATCAAGAGATATCTCTGGCCGCCAATCGCTCTATTGCTGAGATTTTTGAACGGGATGGGGAGCCATTTTTTCGCTCAGTCGAATCGAAAGTCCTGGAGCGGTTGCTGCAAGGTCCGTCCTGCGTCTTGTCAACAGGCGGTGGCGCCTTCATGTTTGGTAACAATCGTGCACTTATTTCGAAACTTGGCATTTCGGTGTTTCTGAGCGCCGATTTAGAATTGCTATGGGAGCGGGTGCGCAGCAAGGATACCCGCCCTTTGCTCAAGACCGCAGATCCCAAGGCGACCTTGGCCCGCATTTTTGAAGCGCGCAGTGATCAATATTTTCTGGCCGATGTTATCGTTCAATCCCATCCAAATTACTCCATTGCCCAGACGACAGAGCAGGTGATCACCGCATTGCGCGCGCAGCCCGGAGTGTTCAGCCCATCAGGAGAGAAGTCATGACACAACTGGTTCACGTCCCTTTGGGAGATCGGGCTTATGATATTCACATTGGTCGTGGTCTTTTGGATCAAGCCGGCGCTTTGATTGGACCGATTTTGCCGCGGGCTAAAGTGGCGATTGTCACTGATAGCAACGTCGCGCCACTGCATGCCCAACGATTGACGGAGGCTTTGCAAAGCCTGGGCATTGCGTCTTCCACTCTAACCCTGCCTCCGGGCGAAGCGACGAAAAGCTGGCTGCATCTCAGCGAGACCACAGATTTTCTTTTGACCGAGAAAGTCGAGCGGCGGGATGTGGTGATCGCTTTGGGCGGCGGGGTGATTGGAGATTTGGTGGGTTTTGCCGCCGCTATCTTACGCCGCGGCGTACGCTTTATTCAGATTCCGACCAGCCTGCTCGCGCAGGTAGATAGCTCCGTCGGTGGCAAGACCGGGATAAATGCCGCTCAGGGCAAAAACCTCATCGGGGCTTTTCATCAACCCAGTCTAGTTTTGGCCGATATAGATGTTTTGGATACGCTGGCCCCGCGGGACTTCCTTGCTGGCTATGGTGAGGTCGTGAAATACGGGCTTCTGGGCAATGCGCCGTTTTTTGAGTGGCTTGAGCAAAACGGAGCTGCCTTGGTGGCTGGAGATCCCGTGGCGCGCAGCGAGGCTGTGCGGATGTCCTGCCAAATGAAAGCGGATATTGTGGTGCGTGATGAGACAGAGCAGGGGGATCGCGCCTTGCTCAATCTCGGGCATACGTTTTGCCATGCGTTGGAAGCGGCGACGGGATATTCTGATCGCCTGCTGCATGGGGAAGGCGTGGCTATCGGCTGCGCTTTGGCCTTCGAGACCTCTGCCCGTTTAGGATTATGTTCCCAAGAGGCTCCATCGCGGGTGCGGGCACATTTAAAGGCCATGGGGATGAAAACCGATATTTCCGATATAGATGCGGCACTGCCCGATCCGATGGCTCTTGTTGCGCTCATGGGGCAGGACAAAAAAGTAATTGCGGGGCAGCTAAATTTTATTATGGCCCGCGACATAGGTCAGGCGTTTGTGACAACGGATGTGTCGCAGGCGGTGGTCTTATCTGTGCTGGAGGAGTCGATGGCCGCGCGTGCCGTATAGCCGCGCCCGAAAATGCCGGGTCGGAGTGATCCCAGCGCAGGGGACATCTGCGCTGGGGTATGATTTAAAATGGGATTTCGTCGTCGAGATCTGCTGAGGGCGCGGGGCTGTTATAACCGCCCGCCTGATTGCCACCTTGGTTGGGATCGGCCATATAGCCGCCCTCGCCACCGCCATCTTGATTGCCGATATATCCAGCCCCTTGGCCGCCACCACCGCCTTCACCGCGACTGTCGAGCATGGTTAATTCTGAACGGTAGGGGCGTAGAACCACCTCTGTGGTATAGCGATCCTGACCAGATTGATCTTGCCATTTGCGCGTTTCTAACTGGCCCTCAAGGTAAACTTTTGAGCCCTTGCGCAAATACTGCTCAGCCACGCGCACCAATGGCTCTGATGTAATGGAGACACGATGCCACTCGGTTTTTTCGCGGCGCTCCCCAGTGTTGCGATCCTTCCAGTTTTCGGAAGTTGCTACAGAGAAGTTACAAACTTTACCGCCGCTTGGAAAACTGCGCACTTCAGGATCCTGTCCCAAATTTCCAATAATAATTACTTTGTTTACTGATCCAGCCATAGCCATTGCCCCCAAGTTGTTGCTCTCATAATCCAGCATTTATGCTAAATTTGAGTTAAGTTTAATAAAGTAAGCCATGCCGGCCCAACACAGCTGTGTTGCGCTATATATCTCTGGAACTGCCCTGCGGTGCAACCATCGAAACAGATGCAGATGAGTTTTCTTTGTGCGGCTCCACGCATACAAGGGGCGCATAGGCCAATGGAGACAGGCTGCGCGCGCGATGTGGCGCCTATTCGGCGGCTATTTTAATCACAGCATCCATTCGGGCCAAAATATCCTCGGCGAGGTGGCATTTGATTTGATGGCCGCCGGCCAATGTTTGGATGTCAGGCACCTTGGTCTCGCACAGACCACCGGGAACCTCTGATTTCCAACCACAACGGGTTTGGAACGGACAGCCCGCAGGGGGATTCATCGCCGATGGAATGTCGCCCTCAAGAACAATGTGTTTTTTCTCAATTGAGGTATCGGCGACTGGAACCGCGCTGAGTAGCGCTTCGGTATAGGGGTGATAGGGCGGTTGGAACACTTGCTCAGTGGTGCCCATTTCAACTACATGCCCTAGATACATGACTAAAACCCGGTCCGATAGGTAGCGCACGATGGACAAATCATGGCTGATGAAGAGCAAAGTAGTTTTTTGCTCGCGTTGAATTTCCATGAGCAAATCGGTGACCGCCGCTTGTACGGAGACATCGAGCGCTGACACGGGCTCGTCGGCGACAACAATCTTCGCGTCGCCTGCAAATGCGCGAGCAATACCAACGCGTTGCTTTTGACCGCCTGATAGTTGCCGCGGCATGCGGTCAGCAAATTCGCGGGGCAGTTTGACCAAATCCAGAAGCTCGAGCATCCGTTCTTGGCGCGCGGCCCCATTCTCGCCAATTTTGAATAATTCCAAGGCGCGGACAATTTGGCTGCCGACCGTCATAGAGGGGTTCAAAGTGTCAAAGGGATTTTGAAAGACCATCTGGATATCGGACACTGTCTTTGTGTCGCGATTTTCAATGGAGATGCCTTCGATGTTCTTATTTTCTAGTAGAATATCCCCTTCGGTCGCCGTCTCCAGACCCATCAGAACTTTGGCAAAAGTCGACTTTCCGCAGCCGGATTCTCCAACAATAGCGAGAGTTTCAGACTCGCGGGCCTCGAAACTCAGGGTTTCATTGGCTTTGACCACCTTTTTGTTGCTGCCGCCAAAGAGAGCATTGGCCGCCACCTCATAATATTTTTTGAGATTGTCGATTTTGAGAATAACCCGGCCCGGCTCCGCCTTGGCTTTGATTTCCGCCAGCTCGAGCGGGGCGTCCCAATCGATCCCATTCCAGCGCAAGCACCGCGATCCATGCCGCTCCCCATGCGGAACAGTGTCCATTGGGATATGCCCTTGGTCACATTGGCCCGCCTGAAAATAGTCGCAGCGAGGCCCAAAATTACACCCGTTGGGCCGCTCATGCGGCAGCGGGAAATTGCCGGGGATGGCTATAAGCGGTCGATCGTTCTTATCAGCGCCCGGCAGCGGGATTGAGCGGAACAAAGCCTGCGTATAGGGGTGCTGCATTTTGTCGAAGACATCTTCAATGCGGCCGGTTTCAACCGCCTCACCCGAATACATGACGCAAATTCTATCGCATGTTTCCAAGACCAAGCCAAGATTATGGGAAATAAACAGCATTGAGGTGCCGTATTTTTTGCCTAAATCTTTCACCAACTCCACAACTGCAGCTTCCACCGTCACATCTAAAGCCGTGGTCGGCTCGTCAAGGATCAAAAGACTTGGTTTTGACATAAGCGCCATGGCAATCACGATGCGCTGCTGTTGACCGCCGGACAATTGGTGCGGGAAGGATTTCAAGATTCGCTCGGGATCTGGTAATTTCACATCTGTAACGACTTCCAAAGCCCGGGTATACGCAGCCTCTGAGCTGACCCCCTCGTGGATCATTGGCACTTCCATCAATTGTCTGCCAATTTTCATAGCAGGATTTAGTGAAGCCATGGGTTCTTGGTATATCATCGCAATTTCCGAGCCTCGAATATCCCGAAGTTCCTCGTCAGACATTAGATTAAGGTCGCGACCTTTAAATTTGATTGACCCGCCAACAATACGGCCATTAACCCCTAGGTCCTGCATGACCCCAAGTGCTACGGTGGATTTGCCGCATCCAGATTCGCCAACTAGACCTAACGCCTCGCCCGGTTGGATTGTACAGCTGAAATCCATGACGGCCGGAATTTCTCGGATCCGCGTAAAAAATGAAATTGAAAGTCCTTCAATTTCAAGTATTGGTTCATTCTCAATTTTGCTCATTTCAATCTCTCAAACTTTCTTCGCGCAGACCATCTGCAAGTAAATTTAAGCCAAGCACGAGTGACATGAGTGCAATTGCTGGAACCAGAGCTGGTATCGGTGCGACAGACAAAAGACGCCGGCCTGCGTTAATGGTTGTGCCCCAGTCTGGACTTTCAGATTCAAGACCTAAACCAAAAAAACCGAGCGTTCCCAAAAGGATGGTTGTGTAGCCAATCCTTAGGCAAAAATCTACGATTAGCGGTCCGCGAACATTTGGTAAAATTTCCCACAGCATAATGTACCATCCTCGTTCACCGCGTGTTTGAGCCGCTGCAACATAGTCGCGAGACTTAATATCCAGCGTCAAGCCTCGTACAATTCGAAATACTGTAGGGGAATTAACAAATACGACTGATACGAAAACGACGAGGATCTCAGGCGGCATAGATATAAAATCAAGTGGTATTGGTAAAATATGAATTGCGGTGTCGGGTTCGGATATCATGGATAGATAGACCCACATGGACAATACTGTTACTCCGCCGACAATCCATAGACGGACATCCGATCGTGTATGATACTTGGAATTCAACAGGACGGCGAGAAATATGACAGGAAAGAAAAATAAAATCAAAGCCATATAATTTGGCAGTCCCGTTTTCACTATTTCTGGGGTCACAAGAAGAAAGAAAAGGAGAATTACTGGGAACGCGAGGATTAAGTTGGCTAAAAAACTTAAAACTGTATCCAGTGAGGACTTAACAAGAAGCCAAAGAATAAGCGCCACCATCAAGATTAATAAAATAACTATATCTAGAGCCGCGCCTAAAAAGGTTACTAAAGCAATAAAAAGAGCGCCCAAAATGCAAGCTATTAGAAAGGCGCTATTGCCAAATTTTAAAACTGGGTCTGAGTAATAACCAGCGGGTATTCCTAAAGTTATTCCAACCATGAACGCGAATAACGTCGCTAAAGGTGCGACAACTATGACAATTGCTGAACCCTTTACGGCTCGACTGAATACATCCCTTGCTAGGCCGTCACCTCCCAATAAAAAATACTGAAAGTCGGTACCGTCGGCACCTCGCATTGGAGTTCCAGGTAATTTATTTTTCATTCCAGAAACTTGAGAAAGTTCATTATGAGTTGCGATCATATCAAACATGCCACCAAAAATAGCTACGAGAACCCAAAATAAAATCAAGCCGAGGCCAATCATTCCCACAGGGCTATCGAATAATTTGCCGTAAAGTCCGAGCTTCCTTTTAAATGCAACTGAAGAAGCAAAGATCAAAAATAGTGTTAACCATACGGGGGTGAGCTGTTTGGAAATACCACCGATGATACCGCCACCCTCTAAGCCAAAAATTACTCCAACAATCAGATAAAGTGACGAAATTCCGATAAGTACACAAAAGCTAATCCAAACCACTAGATTGATTTTTACAGTAAAAGAATGTTTTATTAGGCTCCCATCAGCATCAAAGCCTCGTGCTGAGGGAATGAATAACCCACTTATAAGTTGGAGCATAATTGCCACTAATAAAAATACTAAGGATATACCTAGTATCGGGTTTAACAAACCTCCAACATTACCTGTCCAAGTTAACGCTTCCATTGCTCACAGCTCCTATGAAATGCTTATGCGCGGGTTTAAGAAGACATAACCGATATCTGATATCAGTTGGGTCATTAGGACCACTATTACAGAAACCACTGATACAGCGAGAAGTAAATCAATGTCATTATTTCCAGCTGCTTGCACGAGTGCGAATCCTAACCCTTTGAAATTAAATAGTGTTTCAACAATCACGACACCTGTGAGAAGCCAGGGTATTTGCAACATAATCACCGTAAATGGGGCTATTAAAGCGTTTCGCAGCGCATGTTTAATCACAATATTTCTAAAATTAACACCTTTCAGTCTTGCTGTTCGAATGTATTGGCTTGTCATCACTTCCGCCATAGAGGCTCTTGTCATTCTGGCGATGTAACCCATGCCGTAAAGCGCGATTGTAAGAACCGGTAACATAAAATTCTCTAATGTTGGGGCTTCTGCGACTTTCCACCAGAAACCCTCTAAAAAATCTGGCAGCCAGTATATATCGTAGTCAGTTGGCATTTCTTTGGCCGCCGAAGTTGCAGATCCTTTGAATAAAATACGTTTATCAGACCAACCGAGAGAGTTAAAAAGTGGGCTTAGCCCAAATTTTGATGATGCGAGAAGAGCGATGAAAACTACCCCTGACACATATTCGGGTGTTGCAGTCGTTGCAATTGCACCCGTTGACAAAGTCCTATCTAGTCGTGATCCCTCTTTCATTCCGGCTAACACACCTAAAAACAATGCACTGGGGACCATTACTAGAAATACCCAAAACATCAAAACACCTGTTGCGGATAGACGCTTCGCTATCACATCGGCTACAGGTTCTTTGAATACCCAGCTTTGCCCCCAATAACCTTGAATGATTCCACAATACCTAGGTGTATTTGATTGAATTACTCCATGGGCAGAGCACCGACTACGGGTTTCCCCATCTCGCCCTTCGATACGATAACTCGGGACTACTCCTAGCCATTCACCGTATTTAAGTGTGATCGGCCGATTAAAGCCACGATCTCTTAAATAACTCGATACTTCTGCTTCTGACATACGGAAATTGCCCTGTGTTTTGGCCAATTTTTCCAAATTTGGTTGTAAATTGGTCATCACGAAGACTATAAATGTCAGGGATATAGCCGTAAGCAACATTAAAGCTGTGCGGCGTATTATGAATATTCCCATTTTTTGGGGTCCTTAGGGTACTGATAATATTATGTCTGTATCCAAATAATGGGCCACCCCAAATAATTGAAGCGGCCCAGTTATTAAATCAGGCTTTCAAGCCCCACTTATAAACCTGTGGCAGATATGCGATGTGCATATCAACGCCCACTAAGTTGTCCGTATGGTGCCGAACGACCTGACGCCAATACGGTTGGATAGTTACGCCCTCTTCAATTACTAGAGCTTGCATTTTTCCCATCACAACCCGCCGCTCGTCGGCGTCTGCCAAAGAATTGGCTTCGGCTAGCAGTGCGTCAAATTCAGAATTCGACCAACCAAATTCATTCCAAGCCTCTCCAGAGCGGTATGCAAGGCCAAGAACCTGCGTTCCTAATGGACGGTGGTTCCAGTTTGTCGATGAAAATGGATAATTCGCCCAGTCATTCCAGAAAGTTGATCCTGGAAGAATTGTGCGCTTTACCTTGATGCCTGCATCCCGAAGTTGGGCTGCAACAGCGTCAGTAGTGTCTTTTCTCCAGTTATCATCAATAGATATCAGCTCGTGCTCGTAGTCTTCCATACCAGCTTCTTTCATCAAAGCTAGTGCTCCTGCGGGATCATGCGGTATGCGAGTGACTGACGGATCATGCTCTGGATGTATCGGCCCAACATGGCAGTTGTCTGCTGGAATTCCCTGACCATTAACCCCAAGTTCTAGAAGCACATTATTGTCAACAGCCATTGAAAGGGCTTTCCGAACTCGTTTGTCCTTGTACTGATCGTGGGTTTGATTAGTGCGAACCACGATAGTGGAGCCTGAGGTAACGGCTGATTTCACGAGACCAATGCTGTCGAATATATCAGAAAACTCACCCACTGATTCCCAGTTCATGTCAATTTCTTCTGACTCATAAGCCGCAACAGTTGCGGACATGTCTGTCCCGTAATCTATGTATTCAATCCGGTCCACAAAACCGCCTTTGCCGGCGGCATACCCCCACCACTCGTGGCTGTCATTACGAACATTTACTGCTTTGACGCCCACTTCGTAGGAGTCTGGCCTCATAAAACCAGTACCAACTGCGGTACCAATCATATCGTCAGGGTCGTGACTGCTGTGAACAATTGCTGCAGGGTAGTCCGCAAATCCAGGAACAATTGTAATGTCCGGTGCCAATAAATTCAACTGTACTGTCGATGCATCAACTACAACGATAGCCCCATCTCGAGCTCTATTGGTCTCTGGATCAATCAGCGAAGCCATCCGACCGGCCATTGAGTTCCCTTCAACATCTTTTTCACACCAACCGATAATATTTCTAGCCACATCATCTGCCGTGAAATCGTCGCCGTTATTCCATTTAACACCCTCGCGAACTTTCAAAGTGTACTGCGTGGCATCTGCATTTGCGGCCCATGATGCAAGCAACATTGGCTCAAATGAGCCGTCCGAATTATACTCAACCAGATACTCTAGCCAACCTGCGGTTACCGTAGCAATTTGAGTCCAGTCATAAGTTCGAGGATCTTTTAGAGCGCGAACTTCCATCTGCATGCGGATTGTACCGCCTTGTTTAGCGTGGCCGCCGGCTTTTAGGGGGGTGTTTATACCCAACAAGCCATAGGCCGCTACGGTTGTTACACCCAGAGCTGTTGCACGGGACATAAATTCGCGACGGTCAAGCTTGCCCTGCTTTACTTCGTTAGCATACATTTCTGCAGCTGGATGCATGGATTTTGTTTTTTGGGTCATCTTTTTCTCCCTGTGACGCCGTAAATCATTAACTAAATTTTACCTTCTTATTGGGCTTTTTATCTAGCTCTTTGAGGCTACAATCATGCGTAAAAGTTAGCTGAGGTCAACGTGAAAGTACACTAAAAAGAACCCAATAACGACGTTTGCCACCTATAATAACGACGTTTGCCACCTATAATGCGTTATTTTAAATTATTCTAACTACAATGCGTTATTTTTGCGTACGGACGCAATCGCGGTTTTATTTTTCAAATTAGTCAAGTTGCATACTTGGCCTAAGTTCTATTTATTGGCGCGTTTCGATCCCGTAAAGCTAGGTAATTATCCTCTCAAGCTTTTGCTAAAGCCTTTTATTTTGAGATACGTAGCCACGTCATAATGCGCCATCCCAAAGTTGGGAAATTGAGCCAACAAAATATTAGCTTAATTTAAATTAAGTTTCTATATATCAGGTTGCATTTTTGTGGTGTTTGCGAGCCCAATCCAAGGATTGGGCTCGCGCGGAATAGATGTGTTGATCCCGCGGACAAGCTCGCCTTTGGGGTCATACATCGGCAATGTGCACAGCTCTGCGCGGTGCAGGTTGCCATCATTGCAGTGAACATCGACGATATCGCCTGGCCCCAAGTCTGCACCCGTCAGATGGACAATTCCGACGCCACACACTTGATAAGGTGACCAAGTGCTTGAGGTGACGCGGCCAACGATCTTGCCGTTTTGCTCCAGTGTGTGACCACGCAGGGCTATGCTGTCCTCCACTCGTATACCCCAGCTGCGGCAGGTTTTGTTGGTGACCATGAGGGCATTGCGACCGACAAAATCTCCACTATCAAAATCGATAAACTTGCCCAAGCCAACTGAGAATGGCGTTGTGTCTGGCGTGAAGTCTTGACCTGCCGACAGCAGGCCAGCCTCAATCCGACGACAGCGAAAGCCCGGTGTTGCCGTCAGGATCATGCCTTTCTTGGCACCTTCTTCAAGGATCAGATCTCCGAGCATTTCGATGTTATTCTCGGGGCGGAAATAGATTTCCCAGCCCAGCTCGTTGGTGAAGCCTGTGCGGCTGATAATCACCTTTTCGCCTGCCATCGAGACTTCGGTCCAATCAAAGTAACGCCACGGGCTTGGCATGTCGCCGTCGAGCAGATGCTCCAAAAGCTCCATGGAGCGCGGCCCCTGAATTTGACTTACCCAAACGTCAGGATCGCTGATCGTGACATCAAGCCCGATTGCGTGTGCTTTATACCATGAGAAGAGATCGCCATCAGCCTGAGCGAACCAGAAGACATCGTCTGCGACGCGCAGCAAGAGCCCATCGGTGATCATCCCGCCGTCATCGTAACAGGCGAACTGATAGGAACAGCGACCTATTTTGACTTTGGAAACATCGCGCGGAAATATTCGCTGCAAGAGCGCCAGCGCATCTGGCCCGGCAATCTGGTAGGGATGCTCGCCAGTATGGCGAAAAATGATCTCCTGGCGTGCTTTCCAATACATCTCATCGGGCGTGGCGTTTGACATTTTCTCTGGTGTCAGGCGGCCTGCATAGAGCGAATACTCCGGGTCATAGGGCAACTCCTGATAGGTCAGGGGATGAACGGCCATTGTACGCGCCAGTTCTACGGGGCGATCTCCCTCGACGGGAATGGGTTTTACAGAGAAGCGAAGTTTCTTGAGAGAGGCGTGCATCGCGCGTGTCCTTGTTTGCTCAGATCTGGGGGTGGGCGACGTAGTTTCTTAGTGTGCCGACAGTCGAAACTTCGACTTCGACCACATCGTCAGGTTTTAGAAATGCGGGTGGGGTGCGGCTTCCGCCTGTGCCATCGGGCGAACCAGTGGCGATGACGTCACCTGGATTCAACTGAGTGATGTTCGACAAGTAGGAAATCAGCTTCGGCAGGTCGTGGATCATTTCAGCTCCTGTCGTTTCTTGCATGACAGTTCCGTTGACGCGGGTGACAAGTCGCATTTCTTCTATCGGGGCGGTCTCGTCGGCTGTTGCCATCCAAGGCCCCCATGCACCAGAGGCATGAAAGTTTTTCCCTGCATGGATCGAGTGTTTCTGCCAGCTCCGCACGGAACCTTCGTTTATGCAGGCATATCCTGCCACATGCTTTAGGGCGGCCTCTGGTGTGACATGGCGGCAGCGCGTGCCGATGACGGCGGCTATCTCACCTTCAAAATCGTAGCTGAGGCCAGCCTCCCCAACCGGCATTTCCAGCGCCTGCCCGTGAGCGACAAAGCTGTCGTCGTGCCGTCCGAAAATGACAATGTCGCTGGCCTCAAATGTAGCTCCAGCAACCGGGTATGGCTTTTTATAATTCAAACCAGCGCATAGGACTTTGGACGGATGCGGGACAGGAGGCAGAAGCTTCACCGAGGCCAAGGGCACGGATGTTGGGGTACAAAAGCTAGGTAGGTCTGCCAGCTTTCCTGCATCAAGAAGCGCGCGCAGCGTTGGGAAATCTTCCAGTTTACTGCCGCTAACGGGGCGTAGGGTATCACCCTCGACCAACCCATAAAGCGAGCGACCTTTATATATGAAACTTGCGATTTTCATGTCACTTCTCCAACGAAGGCTTCTTCCCGCCGCCGCACGTCTGCGGATAACTTCTCGTTCATCGGGGTCGGGATATTGTGCTTTCTGCCAAGCGGAGTGATCGCGCCGTTGATGAAATCAATTTCTGATGCACGCCGTGCCATGTGATCGAGCCGCATTGACGGGCTGGCTTTTGCGACCACTTCTGCGAACTTGGTGACGTATTCGACCGGATCGTTGAAAGAGAAGCGGATCTTCTCGGCCAGACCGCAGGCGTAGGCCTCTTGTGTGCATGTAAGCGCATTGGCCCAGTGCTCGGCATTTGCGAGAAGCTCTCCGACAGTGCAGTCATAGACCGTGCAAGGCGCAGATAGTGTCACATTACACAGCAGCTTTTCCCAGATCAGTTGGTGGATATCGTCAAAAGCCTTGGCGTTGAAACCTGCTTGTTGCCACGTGTCTTCCATCTCATTGAGGCGCGGTGTCATGCCGCCTTCAACCTCGCCCACACGGATCAGCTTCATGGCTGTGTGTTGCACAAACCCTGGCTCAACCATCGAGGCTCCGAAGCCATCTGCCACGCCAAGAAGCGTGCACTCAGAGGGCACGTGTTCGGCGATGCGCGCGCCTGCGCCAAGACCATTCTGTATCGTCAGGACCGTTGTGTTGGCACGAATGAGCGGGGCAATCGCCTTTGCAGCCGCACTCACAGCGGAGGCCTTTGTGGCGATAACCACAAGCTCGGCGTCTTCGGCAAGATCAGGTGAAAGAGAAGCTTGGATGCCCTTGATATGATGATCGCCATCGGGCCCGCGCATGCGTAGACCGCTAGCGTTGATTGCAGAGACATGCGCCTCCCAAGGATCAACGGCCACAACACTGTGGCCAGCCATTGCAAAGCGGGCTGCATAGAGAGACCCCATCGCGCCTGCGCCGAATACTGCAATCTTCACGGTCTTTTTGCCTCACATTATAAGAGCTTGAGCTGTACTTTAAACTCGCGTCTTTGCTCACAGTTCAAGCGAATTTGCTCTAACATTATCCTGCGCTTAATGCGCCAAATACACAATCCCAGTACATTTGCTTATTTGTTAATATCAGTGCTACCGGCATGTAAACCGTTAACAATTCAGGAATGCTTTGGATTCGACTTCGGTGGTCCATTGTCCTGACCGAACATATTGTTGGCTGGCATCGATGTAGGGTTGAAAATCCCAAACGGGTGGGACACCAATCTGATGTGATTTTTGGATAAGGCGACGGCGGTTTTGATCAGCTACGATACGTTGCTTCAGTTCTTTTGAATCCCAAGCTTCATCAGCAATTGCAACCATTGCTTTTAGCACCTCGGTATGAGCTGGGTCCCCAGCTAGGTTGATAAGTTCGTCCGGATCTGTTTCCAAGTCGAACAAAATAGGTGGGTCGACCTCGCTATAGAAAAGTTTCATACGATTTTTGATTAAAAGAAATGTCGGATTGAAAATTCCTTCAGCTAGGAATTCAGCCAAAATTGTTCGCTCATCGATAGGGTCGCCGAACAATGTTGGAACAAGCGAATTACCATCAGTTTCTAAAACCTGATCCAAAACCCCTGAAATATCCGCAAATGTTGGCAATATGTCTAATAACGAAACCGTTTCCTTCACTCTCTTTGCGGCTAAGCGATCGGGTGACCAAAAGATTAACGGGACCCGCGACGACCATTCAAAGAAAGACTTTTTATAGTACATCCCACGTTCTCCCATCATGTCACCATGATCAGATGCAAAGACAAAGATTGTGTCCTTTAACAATCCCGTCTCTTCTAGTATTCTTACAAGAGCACCGATCTTATTATCAATATATTCAATTGATGCATAATAGCCGTGCCTAGCGCGTTTTATTATATCGTCCGTGATATCTTTGTTGCAGATCGAGTAATGCTCATGAATGCGCGCGCTGTGAGCGTCTTGCTCCGCTAGCGGAATGGCGGGGACCTTAGGCAGATCAATTTCTGACTCATCATATATATCCCAAAACTCAGGGCGGGCGACATAGGGGTCATGCGGGGATGTAAAAGACACGGTCAACATGAAGGGTTGCTTAGAGCCGTCGCGGGACCGATCATAGAGCCAACGAACCGCTTGCGCATACACGTCATCATCATAGTCAATTTGTAAAGAGCGAAGACATGGCCCCGTCTCTATGATGTTCTGCATATCTTGAAATCTAACTTTCGCGTCTGGTTCCGACCAGTTTGGCGTCCAGCCAAAGTCGGAAGGATAAATGTCTGTTGTCAAACGCTCCTCATAACCATGAAGTTGGTCGGGGCCGACAAAATGCATCTTGCCTGACAAACATGTTCTGTATCCAGCGAGGCGTAGATAGTGCGCAAAAGTTGGGATGGCTGATGAAAACTCTGGGGCATTGTCGTATCCACCAATTTTTGAGGGCAAGAGGCCTGACATCATCGACAAGCGTGACGGTCCACAAAGCGGTGAATTGCAGTAAGTGTTTTCAAATACTACACCTTCGCGAGCTAGGCGCGACATTGCGGGAGCTTTGACTACTTTGTGTCCGTAAAAAGGGAGCGCCTTAGCAGACAGCTGATCGGCCATGACGAAAACAATATTAGGTTGCTTCATTTGCTCTTCCGAATCCGATGATTTATTAAGCTTCTCATTAATCATGCACACGTCAATACCTTTGGGCAATTGCGCGCTAACTAAATTTATATTTCTAACCTAATTCAATTTTTCACCTTCGGAAGTGCTGAAAAAATATCTGGGATTTGTTCCGCTTAGCGAAATAAAGCGACCAATTTAGCAATGCAGGCTTGTAAAAAGAAGAAATTTTACAATATCAAAGCTACCATGTGACAGGTTTAAATACCCATAAAAGGTTGTGTAAATTAAATGAAGTATGGAGATGGATAGATCAAATTTTAGCGCGCCGGTTTGTTTATTTTATCTACCACATCTGTTTCTAGATTGGCCGTCTACTTTGATAATTTAAGATCTTAAATCGCGTAGATTATCGACAAGGTTGCAATATCTCTACCTTACCTAATACTTCGGAATCTCGATTTTAAAGTTGGTCAGCTTTATACCTTTGCCAAGACATCATACGTTTTCGAAACCATGTTCTTTGGCGTTTTGCAAATTGGCTTGAGGCCGTTACGGCACGGGTCTTGGCTTCGTCCAAACTGAACTGCCCTTGCAGGTGGGCGATCAACTCAGGGGCGCCAATCGCCTGTGAGGATTGCCATCTCGAATCCCAGGCTTCTAAATTGCTGCGGGCCTCCTCTAGGACGCCCTCTGCGATCATAATATCGAAGCGCTGCTTTAGCCTGTCATTGAGCCAATCTACCGGGCTTGTGAGATGTAACGCGTGACAGGCTTCCAGGGGCAGCAAAGGCGGTGGGGTCTTGGCCTGCCAACTGCGAATAGACTGCCCGGTTGACTGCAAAACCTCCCAAGCCCGTGCAACCCTCATCGGGTTCTGCACATCAATGCGCGCGCGCGTCTCTGCATCAAGGTCTTGTAGCATGGTGTGCAAGCCTCCCCGAAACAGAAGCTCGGCCGATTGGGCGCGGATGCTGGCGGGGGTGGGGGGAATATCTGCGAGCCCTTCGGTCAAGGCACGAAAGTAAAGACCCGTGCCGCCCACAATGATCGGGCGTTTGTCTCCATTCAAGATCGGACCAATATCGCGCAGCCAATCGCCCACAGAATAGCTTTCGTGGTTCGGCACATGGCCATATAAAGTATGCGGCGCACGGCTTTCTTCCGCGGCGGTTGGGCGGGCGGTGAGAATGCGCCATCCGCCATAAACTTGCAGCGCATCGGCATTGACGATGACGCCTCCCAATTGTGCGGCAATATCGAGTGCAAGGGCGGATTTGCCACTTGCCGTTGCCCCGGCAATCAGGACAGGACGGGTTTCGCCCAGTGTTGAGAGCAAAGATTTATTCATCATTTATTGCATTTTTCTGTTTTTTTGCATTTACTCTGTTACACGCCGTTGCTCTTGGACGATGTTTGCGACATCTTAGGTCAAAATAGCATGAGGGCACAATGCACCAAACTTCCGGTTCCCAAGTTCAATTCAAACGTGTTTTATTAAAAATTTCTGGTGAGGCCCTGATGGGAGATCAAGGATACGGTCTTCATCCTCCGACCGTGGAGCGGATTGCCGCTGAGGTCAAAACGGTTCATGACCTTGGTGCTGAAATATGCATGGTAATTGGTGGCGGTAATATCTTCCGAGGCTTGCAGGGCTCTGCGCAGGGAATGGAGCGCACAACTGCCGATTACATGGGCATGCTGGCAACGGTTATGAACGCGCTGGCAATGCAAAGTTCATTGGAAGAGCAGGGCGTTCATACCCGAGTTGTCTCTGCCATCCCAATGGATCAGGTCTGTGAACCCTATATTCGCCGCCGCGCCGTGCGTCATTTGGAGAAAAAGCGGGTGGTGATTTTTGCAGCGGGCACCGGGAATCCCTATTTCACCACCGATACTGCGGCCACATTGAGGGCCAGCGAGATGGCCTGTGAGGCGATTTTCAAGGGCACGCAGGTCGATGGAATTTATAACAAAGACCCCAAGCAACATAGGGATGCGGTGCGCTATGACGCTGTCACCTATGATGAGGTGCTGCAAAAACGACTAAAAGTTATGGATGCTTCTGCGATTGCTTTGGCGCGTGACAATAATTTACCGATCATTGTATTCTCTTTAGATGAGCCCGGAGGGTTCAGGGGGATTTTGTCGGGCAACGGAATTTATACCAAGGTGCACGGTTAACCAACTCAAGAAAGAAAAAATATGTCGGATGACCCATTAGATATTGATATTGATGACCTGCAACGTCGCATGGACGGAGCCATGGTGTCTTTGAAGACCGAATTTGCCTCTTTGCGGACAGGACGGGCCAGCGGCTCTATCCTTGATCCGGTGATGGTGGATGCCTACGGGCAGATGACGCCTATTAACCAAGTCGGTACAGTCAATGTACCGGAATCGCGGATGGTGACGGTCAATGTTTGGGACAAAACACTGGTGGGCAAAGTAGAAAAAGCCATCAGGGAAAGCGGTCTGGGAATCAACCCTCAAACCAATGGCACGATCATTATGTTGCCGATCCCGGAACTCAATGAAGAAAGGCGTCGAGAGTTGACCAAAGTGGCCGCAGGTTACGCCGAGAGCTGCCGTGTATCCGTACGCAATATCCGCCGCGACGGAATGGATCAGATCAAAAAAGCCAAAGCGGCTGGCATGTCGGAAGATGACCAGAAACTCTGGGAAACAGAAGTCCAAGCCCTGACCGATGCGCAGATCAAATTGGTAGATGCAGCATTGGAGACTAAGCAAGCCGAAATTATGATGGTTTAGATCGGGCTTGATGGATGGCACAATGTGCGGAACATGTTGCGATTATCATGGACGGAAATGGCCGTTGGGCTCAGCAACGCGGCCTGCCGCGGTTGGCCGGGCACCACGAGGGGGCCAAAAGAATTCGTGAAATCGTACAGGCTTGTCCGGCAATTGGCGTCAAGAATCTGACTATCTTTGCCTTTTCAACTGAAAATTGGAAGCGCACCCAGGCGGAAGTTGGCGGTTTAATGCGCTTGTTCAAGCGGTATATTTTGCGCGAGGCCCGTGATTTGGTGAATGAAGGCGCTCGGGTTCGGTTCATTGGGGATCGCCTGCGGCTTGATAAAACCTTGATCAGACTGATGGACGAGCTTGAGGCATTGACCGCTCACAACTCAAAAGTGCACCTGACCATCGCGCTCAATTACGGGGGCCGCGACGAGGTAACGCGCGCGGCGCAGCGCATGGCGGGGGATGTGGAGATTGGTACGCTGGCTGCAAAAGATGTGACGGCCGAGGTCTTGGCGCGGTATTTGGACACGCATTTGCTGCCCGATCCAGATTTAGTGATCCGCACCAGCGGCGAAGCGCGTATTTCCAATTTTTTATTATGGCAATCGGCCTACGCGGAATATGAGTTTATCGACACGCTTTGGCCTGACTTTAGCGCCGGCGAGTTCACAAAGCTTCTGTCCAATTTCGCGACCCGTGAGCGCCGATTTGGAGCGATTTCCACATGACACAGGACCGGTGGGCAGATCTGCCTTTGCGCATGGCCTCTGCGATTGTATTGCTTCTGTGTTTTTCGGCAGCCCTATATTTTGACCGTGCCGGCGTTTTGACGCTGGGCTTGGTAGCGGTGGTGGCCATGCAGTGGGAATTGGCGCGTATGTTTGGCCTAAAGGGCTGGCGTCTGCTAGCCGTGCCGCTTCTGGCCGGCTTGGGATGGTTACCGTTGGTGATCCAGTCGCTCTTTTTGACGCCGAGTCTATTTCTGGCAGCCGTTGCAGGTTTTCTTCCAATCGTGCTTGGAACTGTGTTTATCGCGCACAATCGGATGCTCTATATCGGCTATGGCGCTCTATTGGCGGTTGGGATTCTAGCCTTTTGGTCCTTGGCGCTGACCTTTGGCGTCATTGGCGTTGTGATCTTGGCAATCGTCGTTATTCTATCGGATATTGGCGGTTATATCGCTGGACGCTTGATTGGCGGTGCGAAGTTTTGGCCAGCTGCCAGCCCGAAAAAAACCTGGAGTGGCACAGCCGCGGGATGGGTATTTGCCGGTCTGTTTGGTCTGTATCTCATGCAAGTGACAGGTGTTTCGTGGTCCGTTCCGGTGGCGATACTTGTGGCCTTTGGCGCGCAGATGGGTGACATTGCAGAAAGCTGGGTAAAACGCCGCTTGGGCGTCAAAGACAGCTCACAGCTCATTCCCGGTCATGGTGGCTTTTTAGACCGTTTTGACGGTTTTGTTGGCGGGGCGGCTGTTTTTGGTCTGATTACAGCGTTGTTTTTATCGTGATGCGCCGGGTTTCCATCTTCGGTGTTACCGGCTCCATTGGGCAGAATACTTTGGATCTGTTGCGGCGCGATCCAACGGCCTACCACTTGGTGGCCTTGAGCGGAGGCCGCAATATTGTGCAGCTGGCTCGGGATGCGCTTGAATTTTCCCCTGAAGTGGTAGTGACAGCCTTTGAAGATCTCTTGCCAGAGTTGCAAGCGGCGATGGCCGGATCTGGCGTGGCGGTCCAGGCGGGTGCGGAGGCGATCGCCCGAGCGGCCGAGCGACCGGCCGATTGGATCATGTCATGCATCGTAGGTGTGGCAGGGCTGACGCCAAGTTTAAAAGCGGTGCAGCAAGGCGCAACCTTAGCCCTGGCCAACAAGGAATCTCTCGTGGCTGCGGGCCCTATTTTGATGGCGGAGGCCCGGCGTCACGGAGCTACAATTCTGCCGGTGGACAGCGAACATTCAGCGGTTTTTCAGGCCCTCATTGGCGAAGATATTTCGACGGTTGAGCGGATTATCATAACGGCCAGTGGCGGAGCCTTTCGTGATTGGCCCCAGGCGGATTTGGCCAAGGCCACCCCGGCGCAGGCGCAAACCCATCCCAATTGGTCCATGGGGCAAAGGATCACCATTGACAGCGCCTCAATGTTTAATAAGGCCATGGAATTAATTGAGACTAAAGAATTCTTTGAGGTTCACGAGGCGCAGATTGAGACGATTATTCATCCCGAAAGTTTGATCCATGCTATGGTTGGATTTCACGACGGCGGGATAATGGCCCACGTGGGGCCGCCAGATATGCGCCATGCCATTGGCTTTGCGCTTCACTATCCCGAACGCCGCTCGCTGGATGTTGCTCGTTTGGATCTGACGCAGATTGGCCAGTTTCGCTTCTACGAGGCCGATGAGGCGCGCTACCCGGCTTTGCGATTGGCACGCGAGGTTATGCGGCAGGACAAACTTTGGGGGGCTGCATTTAATGCGGCAAAAGAAGTGGCCTTAGATCGTTTCATAGCTGGGGATATTGGATTTTTGGATATGGCTATTTTGGTCGAACAGGCTCTGGGAGATATGGATCGCTCGGGGCTGTTGAGTACCGAGCCGCGTGATTTAATGGATGTTTTGCAAGCCGATGAAACCACGCGCGAAAGGGCACGGACAATTGATGTTTGATATGGCGGCTCTCTCTGCCTCATTTGGCGGATTTATTTGGATGATCTTCTTTTTTATCGTCGCTCTCTCGGTCATTGTGGCGGTGCATGAATATGGCCATTACATCGTTGGGCGTTGGTGCGGCATACATGCGGAGGTTTTCTCGGTGGGATTTGGCACCGTTCTGCTGTCACGCGTGGACAAACATGGCACGCGGTGGCAATTTGCTGCGCTGCCGTTTGGCGGATTTGTGCGCTTCAAAGGTGACGCCAGTGCGGCCAGCGCGCCTGATGCGGCGCTTTTGCCGAAGCTGAGTGCCCAGGAGCGGCGCAAAACCATGCATGGGGCGCCAATCTGGGCGCGGGCTGCGACGTCGGCCGCTGGGCCTGTGTTCAATTTTATCCTGTCGATTATTCTATATTGCGGGCTTTTTATGTGGCATGGCCAATATGATAGCAGTTTGAAAATCGACCAATTAACTCCCGTGCCTGGGGCGATGGGCCTCCAGATTGGAGATGAAATCCTAGCCGTTGAGGGGCAGGAGGTGCGCAGTTACGAAGACTTTGCGACGATAGGTCAGGCGCTTGAGGCACCCGTGCGCTATACAGTGTTGCGCGATGGTAATCGTCGCTCAGTGGTTGGGCCCGTACCGTTCCCGGCTTTGGTGGCGCATGTCCAGCCGCGCTCTGCTGCAATTGAGGCGGGGTTGCAGGCCGGCGACGTTATTTTGCGGATTGATGGGTTGCCGATTGATGGGTTTTCACAGCTGCAACAGGCTGTGGCTAAGGCGGATGGGGATGAAATGAGGTTTTTGGTTTGGCGGGCGGGCACAGAATTTGATGTGCGCCTGACTGCTAAATCGGTGGCGATACCCAACGCCAATGGCAATTTTGTGAACCGGCGATTGGTGGGTATTTCTGGTGGTACATTCTTTGAGCCAGGCACGGCTCCGTTGCCCTTTAGCGTGGCGGTGCTTGCGGCGGCAGAGCGCACTTGGTCGATTATTACCCTGTCGCTGGCAGGTTTGAAGCAGATGTTTCTGGGCTCGATCAGCGCTTGTAATATTTCTGGTCCTGTGGCGATTGCGGAGACGGCTGGGCAGATGGCGCGTCAAGGTGCGATGCCCTTTGTTGCGCTGATTGCGGGGCTGTCGGCCGCGGTTGGTTTGATGAACCTCTTTCCCATTCCGGTCCTAGATGGCGGACATTTGCTGTTTTGCGCCTATGAAGCAATCACGGGGCGAAAACCAAGTGATTCCGCTTTGCAGGTTTTGATGACGATTGGACTGTTTTTGGTTTTATCGCTGACGGCCTTCGCAGTGGTCATGAATTTCATCTGCCCGTAACTCAGCCCAATGGCTGAAAACCTCGCAAAATACGGCAATTGGCGCGCAGTTGGTTTTGACACCCTGCCGGCGAGGCGGTAAGTTGACGAAACATTAATCAGGTCATCAACAGGGACAATTGTGATGAAATTTTTTGGAGCTCATACGGCAAGGGTGAATATTTTGGTACGCGCCTTTGGTGTCATGATGATCTCTTGTGTCTGGTTGGTGCAGGCGGCGCAAGCAAATGAATTTAAAATCAATGAAATAATCGTGGATGGCAACCAGCGGATCGAGACGGCAACAATTCGCAGCTATTCAGAAATTGAAACTCCCGCGGTTTTGACCACAGGTGCGGTCAATGATGCAGTGCAGCGCGTGCGCGCTTCAAACCTGTTTGAAAGCGTATCCGCAGAAGTGCAGGGCAACCGTCTCAAGGTCACTGTTGTTGAATTTCCGACGGTCAATGAAGTGGCATTTGAAGGCAATGACCGGCTTAGCAGCAAACAGCTAAGCGCTTTGGTGCGCTCGCAATCAAGACGGGTCTATTCGGTGAGCCAAGTGCGTGATGATGCCAATGCAATTGCCAAGGCTTATGCCAATCAAGGCCGTATATCCGCTTCCGTTGAACCGCGTATCATCCGGCGATCGGACAACCGGGTTGATGTTGTTTTCGAGATTGTTGAGGGCGGTGTTGTAGAGATCGAACGGCTCTCTTTTGTAGGCAACCGAAAATTCTCCGACCGGCGTTTGCGCCGTGTTTTGAACACCAAGCAAGCCGGCCTTCTGCGGGCATTCATTCAGCGCGACACCTATATCGAGGACCGGGTTGAACTCGACAAACAAGTTCTGACTGAATTTTATAAAACGCGCGGTTACATCGATTTCCAAGTCCAATCTGTGACCTCAGAGCTTTCCAAAACCCGCGATTCCTTTTTTATAACCTTCCGCGTTCAAGAGGGGCAGCAATTCTCCTTTGGCGAGATTAAAACGACATCAAGTCTCGAAAATGTAGATGCGGCCAATTTCGAAAATGCGATCAAAGTAGAGCAGGGGGATATTTACTCTCCGGCCCTGGTCGAAAGCACCATTGCCCGTATGGAACGCCGCGCTTTGGAGCTGGGGCTTGATTTCGCGCGTGTTGCGCCGCGCGTGACCCGTAATAATGAAAGCTTGGCTTTGGATATTGATTTTATCCTATCTAGAGGCCCGCGCGTTTTTGTTGAGCGGATTGATATTGCTGGCAATACGACCACGCTGGATCGGGTGATCCGGCGACAGTTTAAAATTGTTGAGGGCGATGCGCTGAACCCGCGCGAAATTCGCGCCAGCGCTGAAAGGATTAGGGCTCTGGGGTTCTTTGCACGGTCTAATGTAACCGCTCATGAGGGGTCTGCGCCCAATCAACGGATCGTCAAAGTTGAGGTGACTGAGAAGCCCACCGGCAGCTTGAAATTCGGTGCCAATTATAACTCCGCCAATGGGGTCGGGTTGGTGGCCAGTTTTCGCGAAGCAAATTTCTTGGGACGGGGCCAAGCCACCAGTTTCGGCGTCAACACCACCTCAAGCACCCGCAATTTTAATTTTGGTTTCAAAGAACCGTCGCTATACAACCGCGATTTGAGCTTGAGTTTTGGGCTTGATTACCAAGGCACAAACAAGAACAATGCCCGGTATAATACCGGTGCCCTCGCATTTGACGCAGCTTTGGGCTTTCCGGTCAGCGAATCTGGATTTTTGACACCAAAATTCTTCTATGAAACGGAAGAGCTGACAAATGTGACCACAAGTTCAGCCGTTATTACCGGCGAAGCAGCGGAGGACGACCGCAAAACCCTCGGCTTGGGCTATCGTTACTCTCTTGACAACCGCCGAACAGGTCTAAATCCGAAAGCCGGTATGTTTTTACGTTTGTCCCAAGATTTTGGACTGGCCGGAGATGCGCGATTTGTCCGCACGAATGTAAAATTGGGTGGCGAAACCTATCTGCGCAATGAAGACTTTAAAGTCACAGCGACGCTCGAAGGTGGCGCGCTCAATTATGCTAGTGGCAGCTCGAGCCGGATTACGGATCGCTTTTTCCTCGGATCTGGCCTGTTTCGTGGCTTCGCGCCCGGCG
>Ga0233400_1000165_pt1 | contig 35923 bp, 30 predicted proteins | sample 46DmetaG_FD_182708 | JGI IMG/M metagenome (GOLD analysis project Ga0233400, IMG submission 182708) | Seawater microbial communities from Monterey Bay, California, United States - 46D | ecosystem: Environmental > Aquatic > Marine > Coastal | place: USA: California | collected 2016-10-21
CATGATCAAAAATCACATGCAATAAAGACAATAAAAAAAGAGCATCTTTTCCTGGATTAATATAAAAATGCTGGGTAGAAATCTTGGAGGTCTCTGTAAATCTTGGATCTATATTAATAACTTTACCTCCTCTTTTTTGAATACTTTTAATTTTTTGAGGAAAACCAGGTGCAGTTAATAAACTTCCATTTGATGCCCCTGGATTAGCTCCCAAAATCAACAAATAATCTGTTCTTTCTATATCAGGAATTGGAATTAACATTTGGTGACCAAACATCTTCAGAGAAGCAATATGATGTGGTAATTGATCTGCAGAAGTTGCAGAATATTTTTGCTTAGTTTTTAAACTCTTTAAAAATGGTCCTCCGTATAACATTGAACCAAAATTATGGACATTAGGATTCCCCTGATAAGTAGCTATTGCGTTATTGCCATATTCCTCTTGAATTTTCTTTATTTGATTTTCAACTTCATCAAAAGCCTCTGTCCAAGAAATTTTTTCCCATCCATTTTCAGTTTTTTTAATTGGTGTTTTTAACCTATCCTGATCTTCATATAAATCTTTTAATGCTAAAGACTTAGGGCAGATATAACCTTTACTTAAAGGGTCTTTTTTGTCTCCAACGATAGAAATTATCTCTTTTTCTTTGTATGTGATCTCCAAACCACACATCGCTTCACATAAATTACAGGTTCTGTAATGAACTTTATTATTTAACATAAAAAAAAATTAATCAGTAATACAAGTTAATGAAAATATTATGACTCCATGTGTATGAAAATTATTTCTATACTTTTAGTATATGTTGAACTACTTGCTTGCAAATAATTCAACATCAGCTACAGAAATTTCTTGTTCTCCAAGAATCATTAATCTTTCTACAACATTTCTCAACTCTCTAATATTTCCTGTCCAATCATAATCTTGCAATAAAGCTATTGCTTGTGAAGAAAATTCTTTTTTGGGCACACCTTGTTCTGCAGCAATTTTTTTTGTGAAATATTCAATTAGTAAAGGAATATCCTCTCTTCTATCGTTTAAAGCGGGTACATTAATTAAAATTACAGCTAATCTGTGATATAAATCTTCTCTAAATTTTCCTTCAGAAATTTCTTTCTTCAAGTCTTTGTTCGTTGCTGCCACAATCCTAACATTTACTTTAATGTCTTTGTCGCTTCCTACTCTTTGAATTTTATTTTCTTGTAATGCTCTTAAAACTTTAGCCTGAGCTGATAAACTCATATCGCCAATTTCATCTAAAAAAATTGTTCCATTATTTGCGGCTTCAAATTTCCCTGCTCTATCTTTATTAGCTCCAGTAAAACTTCCTTTAACATGACCAAACAACTCACTTTCAATTAATTCGGAAGGTATTGCAGCACAATTAACTTCTATTAAAGGTAATTTTGATCGATCAGATTTTTCATGTAACCAATGCGCAACTAATTCTTTTCCAGTTCCATTTGGGCCAGTGATTAATACACGAGCGTCTGTTGTGGCTACTTTTTCTATTAAATGTTTAATATGAATAATCGCATCACTTTCGCCTATCATCTCATAATTTTCGCTAACCTTCTTTTTTAAACGTTTATTTTCTACAACCAAAACTTTCCTGTCGAGAGCATTTCTTACGGTATTTAACAATCTGTTTAAATCTGGTGGTTTAGATATATAATCAAAGGCACCTAAGCGCATAGTATTTACTGCAGTATCTAAATCTCCATGTCCAGAGATCATTACAAAAGGAATTTCTGATTTTATTTTTTTTGCTTTTTCTAACACCTCTACCCCATCCATTTTTGGCATTTTTATATCACACAAAACCAAGTCATAGTCGTTATCTTTAATTTTTTCAAGGCCATCCAAGCCATTTTCAGCTTCTTCAACAATATAAGCTTCGTTTTCTTCAGAGATTATTTTTATTAATACTCTCCTAATAGCTGCTTCATCCTCAATAACTAAAATTTTACTCATGATACCATTAGATTTTACTATAATTATAATTTGTATATTATATATATCTTACAAAACAAACTTTTTTATCTTATCAGATTTAAACAAATTTACCTTTTTTACAATAATTCTCGGTTTTTAAATACATTATTACGATTAATCGAACAAATATTAATCTAAATTAACAACCTTCATCAATATACTTTCACTTAAACTACTATGCATGCATAATTTTTATGAATTTACTATGCATGCATAGTAAATTTTTATATCTTTGACGATATGGACAAGAAAAAATCTATAGACCATCAATTAAGAGCAACCTGGCAAGCCGTTGCAAAACTCTATAACGAAAGAGCTGCGAAACATGATAGCACTATGGCAACAGCTTTTGTTCTCTTGAATATTGATTATGAAAATGGAACACCTTCAACTGCTTTAGGACCTTTAATGGGAATGGAACCAACTAGTCTTTCACGAATTTTAAAAACAATGGAAGACAAAGGAGCCATATCTCGAGAAAAAAATCCAAGTGACGGAAGAGGAGTTATCATAAAACTAACCGACTTTGGGAAGGAAATGAGAGAAATATCTAAAGAATCAGTAATTATTTTTAATGATGTCATAAAACAACATATAACCCCTGAAGAATTAGAAGCTTTCTTTAAAGTAACCTCAACTATAAACAAATTAATAACAGATAAGTTAATTTACAAAGAAGATAACATTAACAATGCTGTACAAACAAATTAAAATATCAAATGACTAGAAGAATTAAAAAAGTAGCAATCATAGGTTCCGGAATTATGGGAAGCGGTATTGCATGCCACTTTGCTAATATTGGAGTAGAAGTTCTACTATTAGACATCGTACCCAGAGAACTTAATGAAAAAGAAAAAGCAAAAGGACTTTCATTAAAAGACGGTGTAGTTCGAAACAGATTAGTAAATGAAGCACTAAAGACTTCATTAAAATCAAAACCCTCACCTATTTATTCTCAAAAATTTGCTGATAGGATAAAAACAGGAAATATTGAAGACGATTTACATAAAATTAAAGATGTAGATTGGATCATGGAGGTTGTAGTTGAAAGACTAGATATAAAACAACAAGTTTTTGAAAAAATTGAAAAACATAGAACTCCAGGCACTTTAATTACATCCAATACTTCAGGGATACCAATAAAATTTATGAATGAGGGAAGAAGTGAAGATTTTCAAGAACACTTCGCAGTAACTCATTTTTTCAACCCTCCAAGATATTTAAAGCTATTTGAGGTTGTTCCTGGTCCAAAGTGTAAAAATGAAGTCACTGACTTTTTAATGATGTATGGAGAAAAGTTTTTAGGTAAAACTTCTGTACTGGCAAAAGACACACCTGCATTTATTGGAAATAGAATTGGAATTTTTGGAATTATGAGCCTTTTCCATGTAGTCAAAGAGATGGGACTCACCATTGAAGAGGTTGATAAGTTAACTGGTCCGGTTATAGGTCGCCCAAAATCTGCAACTTTTAGAACTATTGATGTTGTAGGACTAGACACTTTAGTCCATACGGCTAATGGAGTTAAAAATAACTGCCCTAACGATGAAATGAGAGATCAATTTGTGATTCCAGATTATGTAAATACCATGATGGAAAACAAATGGTTAGGAAGTAAAACCAAACAAGGGTTTTACAAAATGACAAAAAATGCAAATGGGAAGAGAGAAATTTTATCATTAGATTTAAATACACTAGAATACAGAGCAAAAAAATCTGCAAAATTTGAAACTCTAGAGCTAACAAAATCTATAGATAATGTGGCGGATCGATTTAAAGTATTAGTCGCAGGAAAAGACAAAGCAGGTGAATTCTATAGAAAAAGTTTTGCAGCCATGTTTGCTTATGTTCAAAATAGAATTCCAGAAATTTCTGACGAATTGTACAGAATTGATGATGGCTTAAGAGCTGGTTTTGGTTGGGAGCACGGTCCTTTTCAAATTTGGGATGCCATTGGAGTAGAAAAAGGGGTTGAAATTATGAAAGCAGAAGGAAAAGAACCTGCCGGATGGGTTACAGAAATGTTATCCAAAGGAGAAACTTCTTTTTATTCTGTAAAAGAAGGAGCCACTTTCTACTACGATATTCCTGCAAAATCACATCTTAAAAAACCAGGACAAGATTCATTCATTATCCTAGATAACATAAGAAAAACCAATGAAGTATGGAAAAATTCTGGAGCAGTTATTGAGGACATTGGTGATGGAATTTTAAATTTAGAATTCCAATCTAAAATGAATACTATTGGAGCTGATGTTTTAGCGGCTATTAATAAGGCGATAGATTTAGCTGAAACAAATTACCAAGGATTAGTTGTAGGAAATCAAGCAGCAAACTTTTCAGTTGGAGCCAATATAGGAATGATTTTTATGATGGCTGTTGAACAAGAATACGATGAGTTAAATTATGCTATCAAATATTTTCAAGATACCATGATGCGCATGCGTTATTCTTCAATACCTACGATTGCTGCGCCACATGGAATGGCCCTAGGTGGTGGATGTGAAATCTCCTTACACGCAGATAAGGTAGTAGCAGCAGCAGAAACTTACATGGGTCTAGTAGAATTTGGTGTTGGTGTTATACCTGGTGGTGGTGGTTCTAAAGAGATGGCTCTAAGAGCATCAGATTTATTTCACAAAGGAGATGTTCAATTAAATGTTTTACAAGAACACTTCTTAACTATAGGAATGGCAAAAGTAGCTACCTCAGCATATGAAGCTTTTGATTTAGGGTTACTTCAAAAAGGAAAAGATGTTGTTGTTGTAAATAAAGAAAGACAAATTGCTCAAGCAAAACAACACGCTTTACTAATGGCAGAGTCTGGTTATACTCAACCAGCTAAACGTAAAGATGTGCTTGTATTGGGTAAACAAGCTCTAGGAATGTTCTTAGTAGGAACAGATTCTATGGAGGCAAGTCACTACATTTCAGAACATGATAAAAAAATTGCAAATAAACTTGCCTATGTGATGGCTGGAGGAGATTTATCAGAACCCACTAAAGTCACAGAACAATATCTCTTAGATATTGAACGTGAAGCGTTTTTAAGTTTAACATCAGAAAGAAAAACTTTAGAACGTATTCAACACATGTTAAAAACGGGTAAACCATTAAGAAACTAAAAAAATGAAAACAGCTTATATAGTAAAAGGATATAGAACTGCCGTAGGGAAAGCACCTAAAGGGTTGTTCAGGTTTAAAAGAACAGACGAATTAGCAGCTGAAACAATTCAACATATGATGAAGGAGCTTCCTGAATTAGATGTTAAACGTATAGATGATGTCATAGTAGGAAATGCAATGCCTGAGGGATCTCAAGGGCTTAATATGGCACGTTTAATTTCTCTTATGGGATTAAATAGTGTAGATGTTCCAGGGGTAACTGTTAATAGATTTTGCTCATCTGGTTTAGAAACAATTGCTATGGCTACAGCAAAAATACAAGCTGGAATGGCAGATTGTATTATAGCTGGTGGAGCAGAAAGTATGAGTGCAGTTCCAATGACTGGTTATAAACCTGAATTAAATTATAATACAGTAAAGGATGGGCATGAAGATTATTATTGGGGAATGGGAAATACTGCTGAAGCAGTTGCCAACCAATTTAAAGTTTCCAGGCAAGACCAAGATGAATTTGCATTTCACTCACACATGAAAGCATTGAAAGCTCAAGCTGAAAATCGTTTTCAAGATCAAATTGCTCCAATAACTGTAGATCAAATATATTTAGATGTAAATGGTAAAAAAACAACCAAAACCTACACTGTTACAAAGGATGAAGGACCTAGAGCTGGAACTAATAAAGAAGCATTAGCTAAGTTACGTGCTGTTTTTGCTGCAGGAGGAAGTGTAACTGCTGGGAATTCATCTCAAATGAGTGATGGTGCAGCTTTTGTTATGGTTATGAGTGAAGACATGGTTAAAGAATTAAATATAGAGCCAATAGCTAGAATGGTTAACTATGCAGCAGCTGGTGTTGAACCAAGAATTATGGGAATTGGACCTGTAGCTGCAATCCCCAAAGCACTTAAACAAGCAGGTTTACAACAACAAGATATTGATTTAATAGAATTAAATGAAGCTTTTGCCTCTCAGTCATTGGCTGTAATTCGCGAATTAGATTTAAATAAAGAAATTATTAATGTAAATGGTGGTGCCATAGCCTTAGGACATCCTTTAGGTTGTACAGGTGCAAAACTTTCTGTTCAGTTATTTGATGAAATGAGAAAAAGAAATATGAAAAATAAATATGGAATGGTAACCATGTGTGTTGGAACAGGACAAGGTGCAGCTGGTATCTTTGAATTTTTAAATTAAAATAAGTAAAAAAATATATGGAAACATTAGAAAAAGAGATTTTAAGAGGAGGACAATTTTTGGTCAAAGAATCCAAATGTGAGAATGTGTTTACACCTGAAGATTTTTCTGAAGAGCAAATCATGATGAGAGATGCTGTTAGAGAATTTAACGACCGAGAAATAGTAGCTCATAGAGAACGTTTTGAGGCAAAAGATTACAAGCTTACTGAAGAAGTAATGAAAAAAGCTGGAGAGCTAGGATTTTTAGGTGTTGCTGTTCCTGAAGAATATGGAGGTTTAGGCATGGGCTTTGTTTCAACTATGATTACTTGTGAGTATATTTCTAGCGGGAATGGGTCATTAAGTACTGCTTTTGGTGCTCACACAGGAATAGGGACAATGCCTATTACATTATACGGTACTGAAGAACAAAAACAAAAATATGTTCCAAAACTAGCTAGTGGTGAATGGATGGGTGCATATTGCTTAACTGAACCAGGAGCAGGTTCTGATGCCAATTCTGGTAAAACAACTGCAACACTTTCTGAAGATGGAAAATCTTACAAAATCAATGGTCAAAAAATGTGGATCTCAAATGCAGGGTTTTGTAATTTAATGATTGTTTTTGCTAGGATTGAAGATGATAAAAATATTACTGGATTTATTTTAGAGTATGACTCAACAGATTCAAACGGTATTGTTCTGGGTGAAGAAGAGCATAAATTAGGAATTAGAGCGAGTTCTACTCGACAAGTATTTTTTAATGACACCGTTGTTCCAATTGAAAATATGTTATCTGTAAGAGGAGGTGGATTTAAAATTGCAGTAAACGCCTTAAATGTTGGTAGAATTAAATTAGCAGCTGCATGTATAGATTCTCAAAGAAGAATTACAGAAACTGCACTTAAATATGCTAACGAAAGAAAACAATTTAAAACTTCAATAGCAAATTTTGGAGCCATCAAAGCCAAGTTAGCAGAAATGGCTACTAATACATATGCAGGTGAAGCTGCAAGTTATAGAGCTTCAAAAGACATAGAAGATAGAATTAATGCCAGACTTGCTAATGGAAACTCTCATAGTGAAGCAGAATTAAAAGGTGTAGAAGAATATGCTATCGAATGCTCTATTTTGAAAGTAACTGTATCAGAAGATGTTCAAGCATGTGCAGATGAAGGTATTCAAATTTTTGGTGGTATGGGATTTTCAGAGGAAACACCAATGGAAGCCGCATGGAGAGATGCGAGAATCTCAAGAATTTATGAGGGAACTAATGAAATTAACAGAATGCTTTCTGTGGGTATGCTTATCAAAAAAGCTATGAAAGGTCATGTAGATTTATTGGGGCCAGCAACAGCTGTTGGGGAAGAATTAATGGGCATACCATCATTTGACACACCAGATTATTCAGTTTTATTTGCTGAAGAAAAAGAAATGGTTGCAAAATTGAAAAAAGTATTCTTAATGGTTGCGGGTTCTGCAATTCAAAAATTTGGACCCGATTTAGAAGAACATCAGCAATTATTAATGGCAGCAGCTAATATTTTAAATGAAATTTACATGGCTGAATCAACCCTTTTAAGAGCTGAAAAAAATGCTAAAAGATTTGGAGAAGATGCTCAAGATGCTCAAATAGCTATGGCAAAACTTTACCTGTACAATGCCGTTGAAATTGTCATTAAAAACGGAAAAGAAGGAATTATATCATTTGCCGAAGGTGATGAACAAAGAATGATGTTAATGGGGTTAAAACGTTTCACAAAATATACCAATTACCCTAATGTAGTAGCACTTAGAAATAAAATAGCAGAGAAATTGAATTCTGAGAATAAATACTGTTTCTAATAGTCGTTATTTTTAATTCAATAATTCTAGTATATAGTTTTTTTGTTTTATTAAGACCATCAATTCATTGATGGTCTTTTTTTTAATTTTTCAACTCCATTCTTTCAGATCTGTACAAAATATCAGTTTGCCCCCATCCACGTTTCTTACCTTTGTTGGTGCTTTTAAAGAATAAAGTAGCCTCAAAAACCTCTGAATTATCTTTGGGAGAAACTTCAACAATTTTAGCTCGATGAATATTATTAGGGCTCACAAAGCCAGAAGTCATTAATATGTTTTTTGTTTTAGGTAGGTAATCTACGTCACTAACAATACTCGAGAAGAGTTCAACTCCCCTCTCCTTTCCATACTGCCATACTTGCTTAAAAGTATTTTTCTTTTCATCAATCTCATACTCTACAGCCCTCGAATAATTATTATCATTATTATAATTTCTAAAAGGACCATTATCAAATACTACAATATTTCCATTAGGTAATAGATATGGAGCGTGAGGGCCCCAAGGAAAATCAAAATCTTTTGCACTTTTGTGTCCTGTTTGAATATCTTTTGCATAAGGAACGTCATCATTGTTAACGGCAGTTAATAAATAAGGTTTCGTTTCATATCCTTTTCCTTTTCTTCCAGATCTCCCCCAATGTTGTTTTGGAGACATAATCCATTTTAATTTATCATCCCATGTTACTTTAATTAATCCTTGATTTCTTCCTGAAACTATTATAGTACTATCTCTAGGATCAAACTCCAATGCATTCATATGTAACCAATCCCCTCCTCTGAAGAAGTTTAAATCATCTCTACTGACATCCAAGTGTTTAGCTAAATCCCATTTTTTTACAATTTTAGACTGTTTCCTGTCATAATGAATCATAAAATCACTGTCTGATAAAATAGTTTCACCATCTATCTCTATGTAGGCATCTCTTGTTCCTACACAAAGTAACAAGTCTCCATTTGGTAATTCTAAAACATCATGATGTATCCCATAATTGTTATCAATTAATGTTTTGTCGATTTGCTTTCCCATCATATCGAATTCATAAATTGTTCGCCTTCCTGCAACTAAAATATTTCCATTTTTAATTTTTTGAAATGGTCCAACCATAGCTCCGTGAAAACTTAAATCTAAATACCATCTGATATTACCAAGGTCATCAAAGATTATTGGAGCAGATCTAAATTTACCAAAATTGGCAAAATGAATATCCATAGCATGCATACCTGGTTCCATTTTATCTTTTACTAATTTATTTACTCTTACTGAAGGGAAAAATTCTGGAATTTCTTTGGTTTGAATTTCAATGACATCAACTTGTTGACCACCATCAAAATCTAAAGTGACCTCTACTTTATTTAATTTGTTAGGGTATAAACCTAAAACAGATATAGTTGTATCTGTTTTATGATCTTCAGTTGATTGTTCAACTGGAATTTCTCCTAAAACTTTTACATGAACACTACAAGGCTTGTCAGTTTTTATATTTAAGGTTGCAGTTAATGGCGAAATTTTATTTGGATTTAAAGTAGTTTCAATGCTATACTTTAAATTAGAATTATTACAACCTACAAAAAATAATGAAAGAAGAATAAGGGGAAAAATTGATTTTTTAAGTAAAGATATTTTAGTACACATAGTTAAAATTGTCTAATTATTCACATATATTATTTGAGCAACAATATACATTTAATTAATTTCTAATTACCGGTGTAAATATAAAAGTATTTTTCTATGTTCTTTTGAGCTTTAGGCTAAAGCGCCCAAATATCTTTCTGCATCTAAGGCCGCCATACAACCTGTTCCAGCTGCAGTTACAGCCTGTCTATACTCTTTATCTTGAACATCGCCTGCAGCAAAAACTCCAGGAATATTTGTTTTAGTTGTTTTTCCCTCAGTTATCAAATAACCCGTTTCATCCATGTTTAATACCCCTTTAAACAAGTCAGTATTTGGTTTATGACCAATTGCTATGAATATACCCATTACGGAAATTTCTTTTTTATCCCCTGAAATATTATTAACTATTCTAACTCCCTCGACTACATTATCTCCTAATACCTCATCTAATTCAGTATTAAATAATACCTCTATGTTTTCAGTTTTATTGACCCGATGTTGCATAGCTTTTGATGCTCTCATGTAGTCTTTACGAACCAAAACGGTAACCTTTTTACATATATTGGCCAAATATGTAGCTTCTTCAGCTGCTGTATCTCCAGCACCAACTACAATAACATCTTGTCCTTTATAGAAAAAACCGTCACAGGTCGCACAAGCTGAAACACCTCCACCAATTAATCGTTGCTCACTTTCTAATCCTAAATATTTAGCAGAAGCACCAGTTGAAATAATAACTGTATTTGCCTCAATAATTTTAGAACCATCAACAATTACTCGATGAATACCACCGGTTTCTTCACTTAAAACTACTTCAGTAACCATCCCAAAACGAACTTCTGTGCCAAATCGTTCAGCTTGATTTTTTAAATCCTCCATCATAGCTGTTCCATCAGTACCATTTGCATAACCTGGAAAATTATCAACTTCTGTAGTTGTTGTTAATTGCCCACCCATTTGAAGACCTGTGTACATCACTGGTCTCATATCTGCTCTAGCTGCATAAATAGCGGCAGTATAACCTGCTGGTCCTGAACCAATAATTAGGCATTTAATTTTTTCAATATTTTCAGACATTTTAAATCTATTTTTTTCATTACAAATGTAATTTTTTTTGATTTTCCAAGAGATGGATTTCAATAAATTTTTTAATTAATTATTAACGAAATTCAATCAAAATATTGATAAATATTTTTCAAAATTAAACGGTAAATAGGTATAATAATTTTAGAGTATAAAAATAATATATTAAGTTTGCGCTCTTATTTGTTTCGGGGTGTAGCGTAGCCCGGTCATCGCGCCTCGTTTGGGACGAGGAGGTCGCAGGTTCGAATCCTGCCACCCCGACATCATAAGCCTTGTTTAACAAGGCTTTTTTTGTTTATCATAGTTATAAAAAATGGATTTTAAACAAAAAAAACTACTTTAATCATAACCATTTACGAGAGTAAATAAAACTAAAACGTAAATTCTGAGCCTTTACTCAAACTACACTCTTTAAATTTACTACAAATTTTAACAAATCATTTTGTTTAATATTTTGCGTAAAAAGTTAAACATTTTGTATTTTTAGGGCGTAAAATATAGTCATGGCAAAAAAGAAAAAAATTACTCAAAATGACATTACTTCATGGTATATGGAATATGTCTTAAATCACAACAAAAAGCCTTCATCAGTTTATAGTTTTGCTAAAGAAAATAACTTTGATGAAAGTTTATTTTACACCTATTTTGCTTCATTTGAAGCTATCGAAAAAGGTGTATTTAAATCCTTTTTTAATAATACTGTCACATTATTAGAGAATAGTGAAGATTACTCAGATTTTGATGCACGAAACAAGTTGTTAAGTTTTTATTATACTTTTTTTGAAAATTTAACTGCAAATAGAAGCTATGTTGTTCATGCATTAGCAGGTAATAAAAATCAACTAAAATCCTTAGCTGCTTTAACAGAGCTGAAAAAATCATTCTCTGAATACATAGAAATATTAAATATCAAAACGATTGATTTTAAAGAAGAACGTTTAGAAAAAATTCAAACAAGATCTTTAAAAGAAACTGCATGGTTACAGTTATTGGTAACCATGAAATTTTGGTTAGAAGACACCTCATCCTCATTTGAAAAAACTGATATTTTTATTGAAAAATCTGTGAAAGCAAGTTTTGACCTCATAGACACTACACCTCTCAAAAGCATTATTGATTTTGGTAAGTTTTTATTTAAAGAAAAAATCCACAACAATTAGGCTAAATGAAAACCATAGATACTATCCCTACATCAAAAATTCAAAGAGCAACAAGAATGGTGCAGACAGGTGCCAAAGTTGGAGTAAACTACATAAAATATTATGGTGATAAGATTACAAAAACTGAGCAAGAGGCAAAACAACGTCTAAATGAAAATAATGCTGAAGATATTTATGACGGATTAAAGAAATTAAAAGGAAGTGCACTAAAAGTTGCTCAAATGTTGAGTATGGAAAAAAGTATTCTTCCACAAGCCTATGTTGAAAAATTTTCATTAGCACAATTCTCAGTTCCGCCATTGTCACCTGCACTAGTTATTAAGACATTTAAAAAATATTTTGGTAAACATCCCGATCAAATCTATGATAAATTTAACTCAACTTCAGTTAATGCGGCGAGTATAGGACAGGTTCATTCAGCTGAAAAATATGGAAAAAAACTAGCTGTAAAAATTCAATACCCCGGAGTAGCAGATAGTATTGCATCAGATTTATCACTTGTAAAACCAATAGCCATTAAAATGTTTAATATTAGAGGTAAAGACTCTGATAAATATTTTAAAGAAGTAGAAGATAAATTAGTAGAGGAAACCAATTATCTACTTGAACTTAACCAAAGTAAAGAGATTGTTGAAAAATGCAAACATATTCCAAACCTAAAATTTCCAAACTACTATCCGGAAATTTCATCAGATAGAATAATTAGTATGGATTGGATGAAAGGTGAACACCTTTCTGAATTTACTGCGTATAATGATAATTTAGAAGTATCAAATAAACTCGGTCAAGCGTTATGGGATTTTTATATGCATCAGCTTCATAATTTAAAAAAAGTACATGCAGATCCACATCCAGGGAATTTTCTTGTGTCTAATGAAAATAATTTAATCGCCCTAGATTTTGGATGTATGAAATCTATTCCAATTGATTTCTACATTCCTTATTTTGAATTAGCCATAGAAAAAAATATAAATAATCCTGAATTTTTCTTGAAAAAATTATACGAATTAGAAATTTTAAGAGAAGATGATTCACCTGAGGAAATAATTTTTTTCAAAGATCTTTTCTATGAGTTATTGAGTTTATTTACCAAACCATTTAATCAAGAGGTCTTTGATTTTTCTGATCCTGATTTCTTTAACAAGATTACTGAACTTGGGGAAAGGTATAGTAAAAGTACTGAGCTAAGAAAAATGAATGGTAATAGAGGTTCTAAACATTTTATATATATAAATAGAACATTCTTTGGTCTTTATAATTTAATGTTTGATTTAAAGGCTAATGAAATTAAAATCAACAATTATAAAAAATTGTAAATGCATTATACCAGAGAACAAATAAACAACCTTGAAAAGATTAAAAAAATTAATTTAATTAATTCATGCTCAGGCTATAAATCTGCCAACTTAATAGGCACTATCTCAAAAGAAGGGATAACTAATGTAGCTGTTTTCAGTTCCGTAACTCATTTAGGTTCTAACCCACCCACTCTAGGATTTATTTTAAGACCAACAACAGTTCCAAGAGATACTTACAAAAATATTCTAGAATCTGGTGTTTTTACCATTAATCATATCTACGAAGATATCATAGAAGATGCTCATCACACATCAGCAAAATATGAAGAAGCTATTTCAGAATTTGATATTACAGCATTAGAGGATGTGTACTTAAATAATTGTATTGCTCCTTTTGTGAAAGGATCTCCAGTTCAAATGGAAATGAAATTCATTGAGGAGTATCATATTAAATCGAATAATGTTATTCACATCATTGCAGAAATAAAAAATTTGTATATTAAAGATGATATTTTAAATCAAGATGGGTTTTTAGACTTAGCTAAAGCAAAAGTAGCTGCCATTAATGGATTAGATGCCTATGCTATTGCTAAGAATAATACTAGATTTAACTATCAAAGACCTAAGAAATTTAATACGATGAAGTAGTATGAAAATTCTCATTACAGGAGCAACTGGTTATATAGGAAAACGTTTAATCCCATTATTGTTAAACGAAGGACATCACTTAATATGCACTGTAAGAGATCTCGCTAGAATTGAACATCTTTATGCTAAAGATGATCATATAGAATTTGTTGAAATTGATTTTTTAAAAGTAAACTCTTTAAATTTAATTCCATCAGAATTTGACATTGCTTTTTATCTCATTCATTCCATGTCTAATTCTGCAAAAGAGTTTCACATTCTTGAAGAACGATGTGCTTTTAATTTTAAGCGTGCTTTAGAAAAAACAACTGTAAAGCAAGTCATTTATCTCAGTGGTATAACAAATGATACCAAACTTTCTAAGCATTTACTTTCTAGAAAAAATGTTGAAAATACACTCCAATCTAAACATTATGCTTTAACTACTTTTAAAGCTGGAATTATTGTTGGTTCTGGAAGCTCCTCGTTTGAAATAATCAGAGATTTAGTTGAAAAACTTCCCTTTATGATTGCACCAAAGTGGTTGAATACAAAAACACAACCCATTGGAGTTAGAGATGTTTTATCTTATTTAACAAAAGCAATTGGTAAAGAAGAGTTGTATCATAAATCATTTGACATTTTTGGCCCTCAGATATTAACTTACAAAGAAATGCTTTTACAATTCGCAAAGTTCCGTGGATTAAATAGAACAATAATTACAGTTCCAATAATGACACCAAAACTTTCTTCTTATTGGTTGTATTTTGTAACATCAACGTCTTATAAATTAGCCTCTTCTCTCGTAAATAGTATGGGGATAGAGATTATAGGTGAAAAATCACCTATAAATTCACTATTGAAAATTCGCCCAATGAATTACAAAAAAGCTGTAGAATTAGCTTTTATTAAAATTGAACAAAATAGTATCATCTCTAGCTGGAAAGATTCATACATAAGTAGTGGAAAACTCCAAAACATTCATAAATATATCAACGTACCTAGCTATGGATGTTTTAAAGACTTCAAACAAAGAAATGTAATAAATACAGAAAAAACTATCAATAAAATTTGGTCTATTGGTGGAGATAACGGATGGTATTATGGGACATTTTTATGGAAAATCAGGGGGTATATAGATCAGTTTTATGGAGGAACAGGCTTAAGAAGAGGAAGAAGAAGCCCCACAGAATTACTTGATGGAGACGCATTAGATTTTTGGAGAGTAATTTATGCCGATAAAAAGCAAAAGAAATTATTGCTTTATGCAGAAATGAAGTTACCTGGTGAAGCTTGGTTGGAATTTAAAATTGAAAATGATGTTTTATACCAAACAGCAACATTTAGACCTAAAGGAGTTGCTGGCAGACTATATTGGTACTTAGTTACACCACTTCATTGGTTTGTTTTTAACGGGATGATTAATAGAATAATTAAAACAAAATAGTTGAAAAAACAGCATTTGCCATTAAAATATTGTTCAGTTTGTGAAAAACCATTTAACTGGAGGAAAAAATGGGAAAAAAATTGGGATCAAGTTAAATACTGTAGTGAAAGATGCAGGAGAAATAAACAACAAATAAGTAAAAGTTGACTAATAAATCAGAAATAAAAAATACGACAGGACTAGTTTGGTTTGGAAACGACCTACGAGTTCATGATAATGATGTATTATCTCTTGCAATAAAAAATCATTCCAAAGTAATAGGTATATACATCATAGATCCCAAATTATTCGAAGAAAATGAATTTGGATTTAAAAAAATGGAGCTATTTAGAACACAATTTCTTTTAGAATCTTTGAATGATCTTCAACAGCAATTATTAAGAAAAAATATTTCCTTACTTGTTTTTATAGACAAGCCAGAAATTAGACTTAAGGCTATTTGTGACAGTTATAAAATTAATTCTATTTACAAACAAAAAGAGTGGACCTATGAAGAAAATATTTCCAAAATTAAGGTTCAAAAACTTTTAAGCGAAAACATCAAAATCATAGAGATATACAATCAATTTTTATATCATCCTGAAGATATTAACATCAAAATCGAAAGTATTCCTCAAGTATTTTCTAATTTAAGAAAGAAATTAGAAAAATATGTAGCCATAAGACCTAAAACTGAGATTCTAAAATTAAATTCAAATAATATTATTGATAACACTACTACTATTCCTTCATTATATGATCTTGGTTTTAATATTTTCAAAAAAGATAAAAAAACTGCTTTCCCATTTAGTGGTGGTGAAAATGAAGCACTAAAAAGATTAACTAATTATTTTTTTGAAACAAAAAAATTAGGATTTTATAAAAAGACAAGAAATGGATTAATAGGCACAGACTATAGCTCCAAATTTTCTCCTTGGTTAGCCAATGGTTCTATTTCTGCAAGAACAATTTACTGGGGTGTTAAAAAGTTTGAAGAGAGAGAAGTAAAAAATCAGTCTACATATTGGCTTGTTTTTGAGTTGATTTGGAGAGATTATTTCAAATATATATCAATAAAACACGGTAATAATATTTTTAAGATTGGAGGAATTTTAAATAAAAACTACTCATGGTCGTCCAATAAAAAAATGATACAAAATTGGATTAATGGAGAGACTAAAGACAACTTCGTTAATGCCAATATGATTGAATTAAAGAACACTGGTTGGATGAGTAATAGAGGAAGACAAAATGTTGCCTCTTATTTTGCAAAAGAACTAAAATTAGATTGGAGAATTGGAGCGGCTTATTTTGAATCTATATTACTAGACTATGATGTTCACAGCAACTATGGAAACTGGATGTATGTTTCTGGTGTTGGCAATGACCCAAGAGATCGAAAATTTAATACTCAACTTCAAGCAGAACGTTATGACCCCTCACATACATATAGAAAACTTTGGCTCCAACAAACATTATTTTAACAAATGAAAAAAGTTGCATTAGTATTTCCAAACCAACTCTTTGAGGTTACACCTTTTCAAGATTTAAAATGTGAGTTGTATTTAGTTGAAGAATTTTTATTTTTTAACCATTATAAATTTCACAAACAAAAAATTGCTTTTCATAGAGCTACCATGAAACGTTATTCAAGTTATCTTTCATCACTTGGTTTTAAAGTTAGCTACATCAATGCAATATCTGAACTTTCTGATGTTAGAAAATTAATTTCTAAACTCATTAAAAATGGTCTAGAAGATTTGCATATCATAGAACCCAATGACAATTGGCTTGAAAAACACATCAAAAATACCTCTAAAGATATTTCAATAACATGGTATAATAATCCTCTATTCATAAATACTAAAATTGAACTTGATTCATTTTTTAATTCGTCTAAAAAGAAATTTTTTCAAACCTCTTTTTATAAACAACAACGTGTAAAAAGAAACATATTAATGTCTAATGGAGAACCCTTAGGGGGAAAATTAACCTATGATTCTGAAAACAGAAAAAAATACCCAAAAAACAAAAAGCCTCCCCTAATTAACTTTCCTGAGAAAACACCCTATCATTTTGAAGCTGAGGAGTATGTTAACAAGCATTTTGATACTCACTATGGTCATTTAAGTAGTTCAATTGTTTATCCTGTAGAATTTGAATCCTCTCAGGCATGGCTTGAAGAATTTTTAGAAAAAAGATTTAAGGAATTTGGTGATTATGAGGATGCAATTGTTCAAAAGGAAGTTTTTTTGAATCATAGTATCTTATCTCCATTAATTAATGTAGGGTTACTAAATCCTATGGAGGTTATTAAACAAACATTAGAATTTGCAGAAAAAAATGATATTCCAATCAACTCTACAGAAGGGTTTGTTAGACAAATTCTTGGTTGGCGAGAATTTATTAGAGGAGTCTATAATGTTAAAGGTTCAGAGGAACGCACCAAAAACTTTTGGGGGTTTTCAAGAAAAATACCTGCTGCTTTCTACACTGGGTCTACAGGTATAGAACCTATAGATGACGCCATCAAGAAGGTTTTAAATACAGGATATGCCCATCATATTGAACGACTTATGATTTTGGGTAATTTCATGGTATTATGCGAATTTGATCCAGACGAAGTCTATCAATGGTTTATGGAGCTTTTTATAGACTCATATGATTGGGTAATGGTTCCTAATGTGTATGGAATGAGTTTATATGCAGACGGAGGTTTAATGTCAACCAAACCCTATATAAGTAGTAGTAACTACATCATGAAAATGAGTAATTACCAAAAAGGGAGCTGGCAATCAGTATGGGATGGGTTATTTTGGACTTTTATGGATAAGCATCGTGATTTCTTTTTGAAAAACCCTAGGTTAGGGATGCTAATAAGGACTTTTGATAAAATGAATCAGGATAAAAAAGAAATACATTTTAAAAACGCTGAGAAATTTATAAAACAATTAGATGAATAAAGAAAAAATAAATCTAGTTTGGTTGAAAAGAGATTTAAGGTTACATGACAATGAAGCCATTAGTAAAGCGATAAAAAATGGGAAAAGATTTTTGATTTTTTATGCATTTGAGAAAATTTTGATAAATGACCCTCATTATAATATTCGTCATTGGAATTTTATCAAAGAATCTCTAGTTGATATCAACAAAGAACTTAAAAAACAGAAAACAAAAATATTATCTGTTGCTTCAGATGTTATTGGGTTGTGTAATCAAATTCAAAACTTCTACACAGTTGAAACTATCTTTTCACATCAAGAAACTGGAATTTTAACAACATACACTAGAGATAAAGAATTTAAGAGATATTGTAGAAATAATAATATTAATTGGGAAGAAAATATAAATAATGGGGTCCAAAGAGGAATACAACACAGAGATAACTGGTATGATGAATGGGAAAAATTTATGAATGATAAATTAGAGGTATTTAATCCTTTAGAAAATCAATTATTAGGTATAGAAGACATTGAAAAAATAGAAAATATTTCAAATCCAGCATCCTTAGAAACCTCAACTAATACGAAATTTCAAAAAGGAGGAAGAAGTTTAGGATATAGGTATTTAAATAGTTTTTTTAAAGAAAGACATAAAGACTATATGTTTAATATTTCGAAACCTAATCTATCAAGAACAAGTTGTAGTAGACTATCTCCATATTTGGCCTGGGGTAATCTTTCGGTACGAGAAGTATTTCAGATTGGAAAAAAAGAAAAAACTAAGAAAAATGCGAAACATATAGGGGCATTTTTATCAAGACTGCGATGGCAAGCACATTTTATTCAAAAATTCGAAATGGAACATGTAATGGAAAAAGCCAGCGTAAATAAAGGGTATCATAAGCTTAAAAAATCCATTTCAAAAAAGTATCAAGATGCATGGATGAATGGGAAAACAGGATTTCCATTGGTAGATGCGTGTATGAGATGCCTTAAAGAAACTGGGTATTTAAATTTTAGAATGCGAGCATTAACCGTTTCTTTTTTCACACATATTCTATGGCAACCTTGGCAAGACGCTACTACACATCTCTCTCAGATGTTTTTAGATTTTGAACCTGGAATACATTTTCCTCAACTACAGATGCAAGCCGGTGAAACAGGAATAAACAATCTTAGGATTTATAATCCTATAAAAAATGGAAAAGAACATGATGAAGATGCTACATTTATAAAAAAATGGGTTCCAGAACTTAGCAATTTAGAAACTCATTTTGCACATGAACCCTATTTAATGACTCCCCTTGAGCAACAAATGTATAATTTTACATTAGGAAAAGATTATCCAAACCCAATTGTTGATTTAAAGAAAACTAGAAAAAAAGCATCAGATATCCTCTGGAATTTGAAGAAAAATTCTGAGGTTAAAAAAGAAAGTAAAAGAATACTCCTTAAACATACACTCTCAAATCGAGATATTTTACTTACAGACAATGTAAATAGCTTAACTCCCTAAAAAAGTTATATTTAGAAAAAATTATCGTAATTACATACCCTAATTATTTGTTAATTTTTGTCTAACTGTTTGATAAAGTCATTAAACAAAATTACATTTGGATGAATGATATTTACTACAACACATACCAATAAAGAAGCTAAAGAATTGACTAATGATTTAATTGGATCGCCTTTTTCATTTTTTCAATCATTAAAAATGGGAGGTATAGGTTCTAAAAGGATGATTGTTGAAGAAACAAGTCAAAACTTTCACAAATATATTAATAAGGTATCTGACATAAATTACGCAAACATAGAGCTTAGGCCTGAAGGAATAATTATTTTACTAAATAAAGGTCTTAATAATTTTAATTGGATCATACCATACAGACAACTGGTTATCTATAAAACCGATAGATTGAGTATTCATGCTCAAGGAAAATATATCTGTTTCAAGAATAATATTCTTTATAAAGAAAATAAAAAATTCATTTCAAAAATGATTTCACTGAAGACACTTCACCAAGAAAAATTTTTAAACCCTGCTTATGAATAAATTATCAGTTACTGATATAGATAGAATCATTGAAATGGCATGGGAAGACAGAACTACATTTGAAGCTATAAAGTTTCAGTTTGGCCTTGGGGAACAAGAGGTTATTAGTCTAATGAGGAAAGAAATGAAATTAAAAAGTTTTAAATTATGGAGAAAGAGAGTTCAGGGAAGAAAAACCAAACATAGTAAATTAAGAGATTTTGAAAGTGGAAGGTTTAAATGTACCAGACAAAGACAAATATCTAACAACTCTATATCAAAAAGATAAACCGTGCTTTGTTTTAAGCTTAGAGTACTTAAAAACAGCACAAAAAAAGATGAATAATATGAATACTAATAGACTAATTAAAGAACTAACAAAAGGGAGTCAGCTCAATGGATTTTCATTTGATGACATTGGCGATGATCATTTATATACAGGATTAGAAACCCCTATGAAACCTGATGCGTTTGTGATTTCTGATGAAGAAAAAAAAGAAAAAATTGCAATTTTATTCAAAGAAATTATGGATGTGATGGGTTTAGATCTCACAGACGATTCTCTTAAAGGCACTCCTAAAAGAGTAGCAAAAATGTATATAGAAGAAATATTTTCTGGATTAAATCCTAATAATAAGCCAAAAATTGCTTTATTTGACAATAAATATCAATATAATCAGATGTTAGTAGAGAAGAATATTACTTTCTACTCAAATTGCGAACATCATTTTGTACCAATTATAGGTAAGGCACATATTGCATACATTTCATCTGGAAAAGTAATAGGACTTTCTAAATTGAATCGAATTGTTCAATATTATGCTAAAAGACCTCAGGTGCAAGAAAGGTTAACAAATCAAATTGCAGAAGAATTAAAAACTTCCTTGCAAACTGAAAATGTGGCTGTTATTATTGATGCCAAACATTTATGTGTATCATCAAGAGGTATTAAAGATGATACTTCCGCAACAGTTACCTCATATTATGGAGGAGAATTTAATACTCCAGAAAAAATTAACGAATTATTGAACTATTTAAAAGATTAAACAATGGACATCATAGAAAGAGCTACAGAATTTGAGCACAGAAAACATAAATTCATTACTACAAGTGATCGTATAATAGCTTCAAGAGAAGTTAAAGGATTAATCTTAGAAATTAATGACATTTATAAGGAAAATAAAGATCCTGATTTAATGGACTTAATGAAAAGATTAACGGTAATTAAGCAGAAAATCGAAAAAAGACTCAAGGGTCGTCCCCTAACATCTAGTTAAATAATGCGAAAAATTATAATTGTTGGAGGCAGTCGAGGAATCGGAAACTCTCTTCTTACCACCCTAGTTGAAAATAACAAAGTTATTAATATTAGTAGGGTTCAACCTACCCTATCACATACTAATTTAACTCACCATACTTGTGATGTTTTAATTGATGAACTTCCTGATATAACAGAAGCAGATTCTATTATATATTGTCCAGGAAGTATTAACTTAAAACCAATATCAAGATTAAAACTTGATGATTTTAGAAATGATTTTGAAATTAATGTAATCGGTGCTGTAAAGACCATACAAAAATATCTTTCCATTTTAAAAAAAGGAGATTCCCCTTCTGTTATTCTTTTTAGTACTGTGGCAACTGAACTTGGAATGCCTTATCATGCTAGTGTCGCAGCAGCTAAATCTGCAGTTGAGGGACTAGTAAAATCTCTAGGTGCAGAATTAGCCCCTACAATTAGAATAAATGCAATTGCTCCAACAGTTACAGATACAGATTTAGCAGCTAAACTTCTAAGAAATGAAAAAATGATTGATATGATTACAGAACGACATCCATTAAAAAAGTTTCTTAATCCTAAAGAGGTAGCAGATATGGCAGAATTTTTACTATCACAAAAAGCAGCCTCAATATCAGGTCAAGTCTTTAAAATGGATTGTGGAATTGTTAGTTTTAAAATCTAATATGAATCCGATTTCAGTTTTCATTAAAACATTGTCTAAAACCAATAAACCTATAAAAATGTCAGCATCAAAATCGTTGTATGATATCAAGATTGATTCACTACAAGGGAAATCAATTGATTTTTCATCCTTTAAAGGAAAAAAAATATTGTTTGTAAATGTAGCTTCAAAATGCGGATTCACTCCCCAATATAAAGACCTACAGAAATTACATGATCAGTATCAGAAATCATTAGTAGTTATTGGTGTTCCTTGCAATCAATTTGGAAAACAAGAACCAGGAAACTCTAATGAAATTGAAGAGTTTTGCCAGGTAAACTATGGTGTATCATTTTTAATCACTGAAAAAATTAATGTTAAAGGGAACCATCAACACCCTTTGTACGCATGGTTAACATCAAAAACTGAAAATGGCAGAAAAAATTCTTCTGTAAAATGGAATTTTCAAAAATATTTAATCGACGAAAACGGAGAATTAATTGATTATTATTTTTCAATGACCTCACCATCCAGCTCTAAAATAACGAAACACCTGAAATAAAAATGTTTGGAATCTTCAAAAAAAAATCAGAGATAGAAAAATTAGAAAATCTCTATAAAAAAAAGATGAAAGAAGGGTATGACCTTCAATCTATTGATAGAAGTGCTAGTGACCAAAAATATGTTGAGGCTGATCAAATATTAAAAAAAATTGAATCCCTAGATAAAAAGTGATTACCAAAAATTTTAAATACTTAATTTTATTTTTAATCATCAATTTTGGAGGGTTAGCTCTGGGCAGCTGGCTTATGAATAATGGTCCAAATACAGATTGGTATTTTAATTTAGCAAAAGCCCCTTGGTCACCGCCAGGCTGGGTTTTTGGAGCTGCTTGGACGAGTATCATGATTTGTTTCTCTATCTATTTAGTTTTTCTTTTCACAAAAAATTATAACCAAAAAAAACTAACTTTATTTATTATTCAATTTTTCTTGAATGTCAGTTGGAATTATATCTTTTTTAATAAGCACCAAGTTTTTATAGCTCTTATCTCTATAATTCTGCTAACTGCATTAATTTTCTTTTTTTTCTTTCACTTTAATAAGGAAATAAAAAAAGCTAGCTATTTACTCCTCCCCTATATGATTTGGCTTTGTATTGCTACCTCATTAAACCTCTATATTTTGATTCATAATTAGAGATGAAAATATATACCCTACATAAAACTCAAAAACTACCAATATCTATCGATGAAGCTTGGGAGTTTTTATCTAACCCCAAAAATCTATCAGAATTAACACCTAAAGAAATGAATTTTAAAATCATTTCAAATGACCAAAAAAAAATGTATGCTGGTCAAGTTATTCAATATAGCGTAACTCCTATTGCTGCTATTAAAACAAAATGGATAAGTGAAATCACACATTTAGAAGAAGGAAAATATTTTGTAGACCTTCAACTCTATGGCCCTTATGCTTTTTGGCATCATAAACATTTTATTCATGAAATAGATGGAGGAGTAGAAATGGAGGATATTATTGATTATAAAGTTCCTTTCGGAATACTAGGACGCATGATTCATCCTATAGCTGTAAAACCAAAACTAGAGAAAATTTTTAGCTACAGGCAACAAAAATTAATAGAACGTTTTGGAAAATATAATAAATAATGGATAAAATTTCAATTTTTTGGTTTCGTAGAGATTTAAGGCTACACGATAATAAAGGCTTTTTTCGTGCACTTCAGTCCCAAGAAAAGATTCTACCAATTTTTATATTTGATACTGAAATACTAAAAAGAATACCTAAAGACGACGCCCGTATTTCATTTATTTTCTCTGAATTAAAGGCCATGAATACTCATTTGGAATCATTTCAAACTGAGATAAAAATTTTTCATGGAACCCCAAAAGATATTTTTACCTCATTAATGAATCAATTTAAAATAGTTAAGGTGTTTACTAACCATGATTACGAACCTTATGCAATAAAAAGAGATTTAATTATAAAAGAACTATTAACTAAAAATGAAATTGACTTTCAGACCTTCAAGGACCAAGTAATTTTCGAAAGAAATGAAATTACAAAAAAAGATGGCAATCCTTATGTGGTTTACACTCCATATTCAAAAAAATGGTTGGAAAAATATCAAACAAATAAACCCGAGTATTATCCCTCAGAGGATCATTTAATACGGCTTTATAAAAAAACAAAATCAAAAATTATATCATTAAGTGATATTGGGTTTGTTGAGACTAATATCCCAATAAAAAACTACATTTTTAATTCTAGAATTATTAATGAATACGAAGAGACTCGTAATTTTCCAGCACTAGACAATACATCTAAACTCGGTCCTCACCTACGCTTTGGTACTGTTAGTATTCGTCAAATGGTTTCCAGAGCAGATGAGCAAGAAAATAAAATTTTTCTTAAAGAATTAATTTGGAGAGAATTTTTTATGCAAATATTATGGCATTTTCCACATACTCACAAAAACTCTTTCAAATCTAAATATGATAGAATTATTTGGAGAAATAACGAAGAAGAATTTAAAAAATGGTGTGATGGAAACACCGGATATCCAATGGTAGATGCTGGAATGAGACAATTAAACAAAACTGGCTTTATGCACAATAGAGTCCGTATGCTTGTAGGTAGTTTTTTATGCAAACATTTACTAATTGACTGGCGCTGGGGTGAAGCATATTTTGCTGAAAAATTACATGACTATGAGATGTCTAGTAATGTTGGAAACTGGCAATGGGTAGCTGGAACTGGTGTTGATGCATCACCCTATTTTAGAATTTTTAATCCAACTAGTCAAATTCAAAAATTTGATAAAGAATTAAAATATATTAAAAAATGGGTTCCAGATTTTCAGGAACTAACCTATCCAAGTCCTATGGTAGAACATAAATTTGCAAGAGAACGCTGCCTCAAAACTTACAAAGAAGCTCTTGCCTAAATCATATATAGTTATTAACTATATATTTGTTTAAAATACGGGATGTAGCTTAGTCCGGTTAAAGTGCTGGTCTGGGGGACCAGAGATCGGAGGTTCGAATCCTCTCATCCCGACAATCAAATACCTAACTTCAAAGAAGTTGGGTTTTTTGTTTAAAATTAAGTGAAGTTATTTGTCAGAAAGACAAATAAAAGAGATAAATACTATTGCATTTAGGGGGTTGTTTTGTAACCAATAATGAAATAATTCTATTATTGCTGCTTAATAACAAAACTTAGAAAGAATAATTTTTCTGCATAGTCACGTATATTTTGTTAAATTTGTTTTACATCATTATTAATGTAAAAATATGCTTGTAATTGGAATTGCTGGAGGTACTGGAAGTGGTAAAACTACTGTTGTAAATCAAATTATTGATGAATTACCTGAAAATGAGGTTTGTGTTATCTCTCAAGATTCTTATTATAAGTCTACAGATTCACTCACTTACGAAGAGCGAATAAAAATAAACTTTGATCATCCAAGAGCAATAGATTTTGAGTTGCTAGAAACTCATTTATCAAATCTTAAAAGAGGTGAAATTATTCAACAACCTGTTTACTCCTTTGTCACTCATAACAGAACAAAAGACCATATAGAAACGCATCCTAGAAAAGTAGTTATTATTGAAGGGATACTTATTTTTAACAGCAAGAAGTTACTTGATTTATTTGATATCAAAATATTTGTTCATGCTGATGCTGATGAAAGATTAATAAGACGTGTGAGAAGAGATATTAAAGAAAGAGGAAGAGATATTGATGAGGTCTTAGATCGTTATAAAAACACACTTAAACCAATGCATCAACAATTTATAGAACCCACTAAAAGTTTTGCAGACATCATTATACCAAACGATCGTTACAATACCGTAGCAATTGATATTGTTAGAACAGTAATAAGTGAACGCTTATAATATGGTAGCTAAAAAAATAAAAGAAAATAAATTATTTAAATTTTTCACTAATAAATACATTATCATATTAAGTGCTTTTTTAATATGGATGTTTTTCTTTGATGCTAATGTTCAACTTAATAAAGAATTTAAGAAAGAGATAAAGGAACTTAACACTACTATTAATTTTTATAAAAAAGAAATTAAAAAAGACAAAAACACAATTATGGAATTACAAGACTCTCTTCAACTTGAAAAATTTGCAAGGGAGAAGTATTTAATGAAAAAAGAAAATGAGGATATTTATATCATAGAATTTGATACTTTAAAAAAATAAATGGACAATTTTTTATTTGATGAATTTGATACTATTACACCAGCTGCTTGGAAACAAAAAATTCAAGTAGACTTAAAAGGAGAAGATTATAATGAATCTTTGATCTGGAAATCAAATGAAGGCATTCATGTAAAACCATTTTACTCCTCTGAAGATAGGCATTTTAACACAATCCCCTTAGCTAAAAATGGGTATAAAATTTGTCAATCTATATTTATAGATGATGTAATCATAGCGAATAAATTAGCTATAGATAGCATAAACAGGGGGGCTTCTGCACTTCAGTTTACAGCCACAACTTCTTTTGATTATAAAATTTTATTTGATAAAATAAACACCAAAGAAATATTTATTTATTTGAATTTTCAATTTCTTAATGCGGCATTTGTGCTGGAAATTGAAAACTATTGCAAAAGCAACTACATATATTTTCAGATCGATAGTATTGGAAACTTAGCCAAAACTGGAAATTGGTTTTCTAATTTAAATTCAGATCTAAAAGAAAAAAATAAATATGTACATTCTGTCAATAATTCTATTTGTGTAAATGCTTCATTATATCAGAATGCTGGTGCGTCTATTATTCAAGAGTTAGCCTACGCACTAGCTCACACCAATGAATATATCGAGTTATTTGGAAAATCTATAGCATCTAAAATTCATTATATTTTTTCTATTGGAAGCAATTATTTCTTTGAAATAGCTAAGTTAAGAGCATTTCGCATGTTAGTTGAAGCTCTTCTAAAAGAATATGGAATAAAAAATACACCCATTCATATTTTTACAAAACCAAGCTTACGAAACAAAACAGTATATGATTATAATGTAAATATGTTGAGAACCACCACTGAATGTATGAGTGCAATTATAGGAGGAGCAGATACAATTTCTAATCTTTCTTACGATTCAATTTATCATAAATCAAATGAATTTGGAGAACGAATTGCAAGAAATCAATTATTAATACTAAAAGAAGAAGCCTATTTATCAGAGGCACAAAAATTTGCAAATGGAGCTTATTATATTGAAAGTATTGAAAAGCAATTTGCTGAAAAGGCACTTCAATTATTCAAACAAATAGAAAAAAGTGGAGGGTTTTTAAAGCAACTTAAAAAAGGAACTATCCAAAAGAAGATTAGTGATAATGCAAAAAAACAACAAGCTCAATTTGATCAAAATGAAATCATATTATTAGGAACTAATAAATTAATGCGAGAGAATGATCATATGAAAAATGAACTTCAAATCTATCCATTTTTAAAGAAAACAAACAAAAGAACTTTGATTGTTCCAATTCTTCAAAAACGATTAGCAGATCAACTAGAACAAAATAGGTTAAAATTGGAATAATCATAAACATATAATCAATACAACAAAATAAAGCATATAAATGACCCGAAAAAAGCTTCAAAACTTATCACTGAATTTTCCTAAAAATACAGCTTTTAAAACTTTTAATCATGAGGGTTTTGTTGCGGGTGTAGCGCCGAATTTAAGAGGTCCTTATGCTACCATGTATGTAAAAAAACCCTGGACCATTAGACAATATGCGGGGTTTTCAACTGCTGAAGAAAGTAATTCATTTTACAGAAGAAACTTAAAGGGTGGACAAAAAGGATTATCTGTTGCTTTCGATCTTGCAACACATAGAGGCTATGATTCAGATCATGAACGTGTAGAAGGAGATGTAGGAAAAGCTGGTGTTGCCATTGATTCTGTTGAAGACATGAAGATTTTATTCGAAGGTATTCCCTTAGATAAAATGTCTGTTTCAATGACTATGAATGGAGCAGTATTACCAATATTAGCCTTCTATATTGTAGCCGCAGAAGAGCAAGGAGTTAAAGCATCAGAACTTTCTGGAACCATACAAAATGATATCCTAAAAGAATTTATGGTAAGGAATACCTATATCTATCCACCTACTCCATCAATGAAAATTATAGCAGATATCTTTGAATATACCAGTAAATATATGCCCAAATTCAATTCTATTTCAATTTCAGGATATCATATGCAAGAGGCAGGTGCTTCTCCCGAAATTGAGATGGCCTATACGTTAGCAAATGGATTAGAATACATAAAAAAAGGAATTGAAACAGGAATGAATATAGATTCATTTGCACCAAGATTATCTTTTTTCTGGGGAATAGGAATGGATCATTTTACAGAAATAGCAAAAATGAGAGCCGCAAGAATGTTATGGGCAAAACTTGTAAAACAATTTGATCCAAAAAATCCAAAGTCACTAGCATTGAGAACACATTGCCAAACAAGTGGGTGGAGTTTAACAGAACAAGATCCATTTAATAACATTGCAAGAACAACTATTGAAGCAATGGCTGCTGCATTTGGAGGAACCCAAAGTCTTCACACAAACGCCTTAGACGAAGCAATTGCGTTACCAACAGATTTCTCTGCAAGAATAGCTAGAAATACTCAACTATTTTTACAAGATGAAACTCAGATTACAAAAACCGTAGATCCTTGGGCTGGAAGTTATGAATTGGAACAACTTACGGAAGATATTGCAAATAAAGCATGGAACTTAATCAAAGAAGTTGAACAATTGGGCGGCATGACTAAAGCCATAGAAAAGGGAATTCCAAAAATGAGAATTGAAGAAGCTGCAGCAAAAAAACAAGCTAAAATTGATAGTGGTCAAGATGTTATTGTTGGAGTGAATAAATACCAATTAAACGAGGAAGACCCCTTGCAAATTCTTGATGTAGATAACGAAGCTGTCCGAAAATCTCAGATAAAAAGATTAACTCATATAAAAGCAAATAGAAATTCAAAAAAAATACAAAAATGGCTGAATGAAATTACTGCAGCTGCTAAATTAAGTTTAGAACCAAGCACCTCAAAAAATTTCAAACGCTTAAATTTATTAGATTTAGCTATAAAAGCTGCCAAAGAAAGAGCTACCTTAGGAGAAATTTCTACTGCTTTAGAAATAGCATATGGAAGACATAAAGCAGTTCATAAAACCATCTCAGGTGTGTATAGTAAAGAAATAAAAAATAATAGGCTATTTAAGGAGGCGTCCGAACTTACTGATAAGTTTGCAGAACTTGAGGGAAGACGACCAAGAATCATGATTGCAAAATTAGGACAAGATGGACATGACAGAGGAGCAAAAGTAGTGGCTACTGGATATGCAGATTTAGGATTTGATGTAGATATTGGTCCTTTGTTTCAAACCCCAAAAGAAGCCGTAAAACAAGCAGTAGAAAATGATGTACATATTTTAGGAATTTCGTCCCTTGCTGCTGGCCATAAAACACTTGTTCCACAAGTGATCTCCGAATTAAAAAAATATGAACGAGAAGATATTATGGTGATTGTAGGAGGTGTAATTCCTGCTCAAGATTATCAATTTCTTTTTGATTGTGGAGCCGTTGGTATTTATGGACCAGGAACTAAAATTGCACAAGCTGCAATAGATATGGTTACTATTTTAATAGATTCTATAAAATAATAGAATCATTTCAGAATATTAATTTTTTTATTTAAAATAAAAAGGAGGCTTAAAAGCCTCCTTTATAGATACTAATCATCTATTTGATTAGTCTGTTTCTTGATTTCATTCTTAAAATCTCCAGCATTTACTACGGTCCATTTATCATAGGTTTTAAAATATTTTTTAATAGTTCTGTTAATGTCCTCTACGGTTAATTTTTTCATTTTTTCTTCCAAGTTTTTTTGAAAGCTCATATCTCGCTCGTAATACAAGTTATTGTTAATCAAACTAGAGATTTCATTGTCCTTAGCTCTAGAAACTGTCTGTCCTTGTATCCATCCGTTTACTGCATTTTTTAATTCTTCTTCTGTGATACCCTCCTTAATAAAACGTTCAATTTCTTCTTTAAAACCTTTTTGAACCTTGGAAGCGTTTATGGGAGCATAAATTGCATAGATGAACATAGAAGAGTTTCTATCCTTTTTTTCTCCATCAACAGAAATACTACCACCCGCTCCATAACTTACCCCGTCTTTCTGACGTAATCTGTCTGCTATTCTTGAATTTAAGAAGCCACCACCAAAAACATTTCCAGCAACAATTAATGCAGCATAATCATCATCGTATTGGCTCAATTCAAATCCTAAAGATCCAATTGTGAAAGCATTTTTTTTGTCTGGAGTTACAATTTGCTCGTTGGCAACTTTAGAGGGCTTAAAATTATCACTTATAGGAGTAAAAGGTAAATCTGATTTGAAATCCTTAAACTCCTGCTCAAAAAAATCTTTTAACTTATCTTCATCAATATTTCCAACAGCTACCAAAGTTGCATTGTTAGAAATTCCATAGAAGTCATCATAATATTTTTTTATGTCTTTTATATTTACATTTTGTATTGCTTGAATTTCTTCTTCTATAGACATACTGTATAACGGATGACCTTTTTGATATCTCTGATTAATCTGCCCTATTTTTTTAGAAGCCAAGAAAGTTGGTTCTGTTTTACTTTGCTCTAGGTAAGCTAAAGCTTCCGTTTTTATCTTTTGAAGTTCCTCAGAATTGAAGGTGGGATTCTTCAACATATCAGACATTAATTTCAAAGTTTCTTCTAAGTTTTCTTCTGTTGAGTTGATACTTACATAAGTTCTTCCATTAGCTCCTCTAAAATTAATAGATGATTTCAATGCACTTAACTTATCTTGAATATCTTGTCTACTTAGGGTTTTTGTTCCTTTATTCAACATTCTTGCTGTATAACCAGCAGTCATTCCTTTATTCATTAAATCATTTACATTTCCATTTCTAAAATTAAATGATACGATGACTGTTTTACCACGGTTATTTTTTTTGATGAATCCATATTCAATTTCTGAAGAAGATAAGTTCCCTGAACTTAACCGTCTTTGAATATTGTCATAAGAAACATCAAAAGATTCACCAGCTTCAAACCCTTTTTTTCCTTTATAGTCTTTTACCAAAGCATTAATATCCATTGTATGTGGAATTTCAACTCTGATAGGTTCTTTAGTTGGAATAAAGTTTCCAATAGTTCGGTTTGTCTTAATGAAATACTTTTTTAAAACCGTATTGACCTTATCTAAAGTCATTGCTTCAATACGATCTCTGTGAATAAACGATAGCCTCCAATCGCCAGCACCAATAAATTCACTCATATAGGTTCCTAAATAGGCTGAGTTTCTATTTATCTGATCCATTTGCTTCATCAAATTTGCTTTAGCTCTTTTCAATTCAGCTTCCGAAATTGGGTTGTCTGCCAATCCATCAAAAATATCTAGAAAGGTTTCCTCAGCCTCATTTAATGACTTATTAGAAGGGACATCTACATTAAAATACATAAACGATGGTTCTTTAGTAAAAGGAGAAAAAGACCATAAACTAGAGGCTTTCTTTCCATCTACCAATGCTTTATACAATCTCCCAGAAGGTTGATTTGTTAATACATTTTCTACTACAGACAAGGCTGCGAAATCTTCATCAGATCCAGCTGGTGTGTGGTATAATGCAGATAAAACTTGTAAATCCCCTACTCGGTTTAAAGTTACTTTCTTCTCACCATCTTGAGGAGGCTCAATAGTTGGAATGTCTCTTAATGGAAAATCTGGATTCTTAATTTCTGCAAACTTCTTTTCAATCAAGGCTAAGGTTTTATTCGTATCAAACTTTCCTGTTACCATTAAAACAGCATTATCAGGACGGTAAAACTTTTTATAAAAAGCTTTCAGATTTAGTATGGGAACACGTTCAATATCAGAACGATTTCCAATTGTTGATTTCCCATAATTATGCCATAGAAATGAGGCGCTAATTACTTTCTGCATCAATACACCTGTTGGAGAATTTTCTCCAGATTCAAATTCATTTCTAACTACAGAAAATTCTGACTCCAAATCCTTTTTTGCTATATAAGAATTAACCATACGGTCTGCCTCTAGATCAAGAGCCCATTCTAAATTTTCGTCTGTAGCGTTGAAAGTTTCAAAATAATTGGTACGATCATACCAAGTAGTTCCATTAGGTCTAGCCCCATGCGAACTTAGTTCTTTTGGAATATCTGGGTGATTTGGAGTGCCTTTAAAAACCAAATGTTCAAGTAAATGTGCCATTCCTTTTTCTCCATAGCCTTCATGCCTAGACCCCACTTTATAAGTAATATTTACTGTGATGGTTTGTGATGAATTGTCTGGAAATAACAGAACTTTTAATCCGTTCTTTAGTTTGTATTCTGTAATTCCTTCAACAGAAGCAGTCTGAATTACTTGTGAATTCACATACAATCCTAAAAATGCAAAAAATAATAAACTAGTGATTTTTTTCATAAAAAATAATTTTTGTTTTTAATTAAATTTTCAATTTTTGATAAATGTAATAGTTATTATTTATATTTATGTTAAAATTAAAAATCTTAACATTCAATTCTTTTAACATGAAAAAATATATATTTTTAGTTATTATACTTTTTGTGTCAACTAATTTTTTTGCTCAAAAAGGGATGTCAAAAAATAAAAAGGCATTAATCAAGTCCATAGAACAACATAAAAATAAACTTATTGAAATAAGTGATAATATTTGGGAAGCTGCAGAACCTGCACTTTTAGAATTTAAATCCTCTAATTATTTGTCAGATTATGCTGAAGAAAATGGATTCACTGTAAAAAAAGGTGTTGCTGGTATTGAAACCGCTTTTGTCGCTGAATATGGTTCAGGAAAACCCATCATAGGAATTATGGGAGAATTTGATGCGAACCTTGGAATATCTCAAAAAAAACAGCCTTTAAAAGATCCATTAGTAAAAGGTGCACCAGGTCATGGGTGTGGTCATAATCTCTTTGGTACTGCTAGCTTAGGTGCTGCAATAGCCATTAAAGAAATGATTGAATCTGGGCAAATAACTGGAACCGTAAGATTTTATGGAACACCAGCTGAGGAAACAATATTTGGGAAAGTTTGGATGGTTAGAGAAGGATTATTTGATGATCTCGATATCTGTATGGACTGGCATCCTGCAGATGAAATTGAGGCAAGTACACAAAGTAGTAAAGCATTAGTTGATTTTAGATTAAAGTTTTTTGGTGATGCCGCTCATGCATCCGGAGATCCTTGGAATGGAAATAGTGCTGTTGATGCTATGGAACTATATACTACTTCCTTAAACTATTATAGAGAACATATTAGACCAACAGCCAGAATACATTATGATATTGAAAAAGCAGGTGATGTTGTTAACGTAGTACCAGACTATGCACAAATATGGACTAGAATTCGAGAAAACGATAAAGAGAATGTGAACATTTTGTATGAAAGAGCAAAAAAAATGGCAGAGGGAGCATCAATGATGGCTAATGTAGAGTACGAATTGAGTTTGATTTCTGGAATCTATGAAATTATACCTAATAGATTTGGTGCAGAAATAATACAAAAAAACTTTGAGTTATTAGGAGAGATAGAATACTCAAGTGATGAAATTAAATATGCAAATACCATATTAAAAGAAACTGGAAAAGAACTTAAAGGAATAGACGGTAAAATAAAACCCATCAAACCAACACTTCCAGCCCAGGGTGGATCTACAGATGTGGGTGACGTAAGTCAAATTGTTCCAGTAGTAAGATTAGGTGTAACGACTGCAGCAAAAGACGGTCCCTGGCATTCATGGGCTGTTGTTGCGTGCACAGGAATGTCAATTGGGCATAAAGGGATGATATACGCCTCAAAATCATTAGCCATGACAATGCTTGATTTTTATAAAAACCCAAAATTAATTGAGGGGGCAAAAAAAGAATTTTTAGAAAGAAAAGGAGATAAAGTTTATGAGCCACAAATTCCACCAGGCCCTCCAAAATTAATTAATTAAGTTAGAAGACGAAATACTTAAAATAAACTGAATAGATTCAGTTCATAAAAATCTTGTTAAACTTTAGTTAACAAGATTTTTTAGTTTTAAAAAAGAAGAAAATGAATGAATTTTTCGTTGTATAATCCTTAAATTTGCAGACTTATTTACAAGTCTATATAGGATGAAAAAAATATTCGATATTTTCTACTCTACCCGATTAACTGCAGTGCTTTTTATAGTGTACTCGATAGCTATGGGAGTTGCAACATTTATTGAAAATGATTATGGAACTCAAACAGCTAAAGCACTAGTCTACAACGCTTGGTGGTTTGAAGCCATTATGGTATTTTTTATTATCAATTTTTTCGGAAATATTTTTAGATATCGTTTATTGAGAAAAGAAAAATGGCCAGTGTTACTATTTCACGTGTCATTTCTTCTAATTTTAATTGGAGCAGGAATTACTAGGTATGTGGGTTATGAAGGGTTAATGCTTATTAATGAAGGAGAAACTACTCAAGAATTTCTATCTGAAACCACTTATGTAAACTTAGTAGTTGATAATAACGAAGTACAAAAAACATTTCATAAATCTACATTATTCTCTGCCAAGGGAAACAACAAATGGAGCTTAGATGATGAATTTAAAGATCAAGTTTTTTCTGTTAAATTATCTGACTACATTCCATGGGCAGAAGAAAAATTTTTTGAAAGTGAAACTGGAGAAGAATTTTTATTTATAGTTGAGTCTAGTAGTGGATCTAGACATGAACATTACATAAAAAAAGGAGATTTACAAAATATACATGGTGTATTGGTTGGTTTTGAAGCGCCTAATAATTCAGGTACCATTAATTTGTTTAGAGAAGATGGTATTTTAAAAATTCAAACACGAAACAATGGAACTTGGATGCGAATGGCCGATAGAGCTGAAGGGTCTATTATTAAAGATAGTATTCAAGAATTTCAGCTCAGATCTTTATATCGAGTAGGTGAACTACCATTTGTAATACCAGAACCCGTTAAAAAAGGAGAATTAAAAACGGTTAGAGGTTCCAAAAAAGATGATACCAAACTAGCTGCGTTAGTGTTAGAGGTTACCGTAGACGGAAAAACAAAAGAAATTGAAATATATGGTGGAAAATATGCTCCACAAAGACCTACTCAATTTTCTTTGAATGGATTAAACTTTAGAATAGATTATGGGCCACAACTATTAAAAACACCCTTTGAAGTTAAGCTTAATGATTTTCAATTAGAAAAATATCCTGGATCTGAAAGCGCTGCAGCTTTTGCTAGTGAAATTACAGTCATAGATCCTGATGAAACCTTTGATTATAGAATTTACATGAACCATATTTTAGACCACAAAGGCTATAAGTTTTTTCAAGCCAGCTATGACCTTTCGGGTAAAGTAGAACAGACACACCTATCTGTTAACCATGATTTCTGGGGAACTCTAATTAGCTATATCGGTTATTCTTTGCTCTATATTGGAATGATTTCTATTCTATTCGCACCAGGAACAAGATTTGATAGCTTGAAAAAAACATTAAAGAAGATTAAAAAGAAAAAAGCAGTGCTAACCCTTTTTATT
>Ga0233400_1000178_pt1 | contig 34377 bp, 35 predicted proteins | sample 46DmetaG_FD_182708 | JGI IMG/M metagenome (GOLD analysis project Ga0233400, IMG submission 182708) | Seawater microbial communities from Monterey Bay, California, United States - 46D | ecosystem: Environmental > Aquatic > Marine > Coastal | place: USA: California | collected 2016-10-21
GCTTCAGAAAAGCTTGGCAGGAAATAGTAGATCAAAAATTATCTGCTGGATTAATATTTGAAGATGACGTTAGTTTAGATCTTGAGACTTTCAATGAAAGTCTGACTTCAGCTTTAAAATGGATAAACAAATATGGTTATATTCAATTTCAAGTAAGGGAAATTCCTAAAAAATCAAAAATAGTAGTGTCTAATGATTCAATTCAGCTTTTACAGCCATCTCCAACTTTATTGCGTTGCTCTGCACAGCTGGTTAGCTTCTATACTGCAAAAAAACTTCTAGATATTACTAATAAATTTGATCGACCTGTTGATACCCTCATACAATCAAACTGGCATACTGGCATAAACATTACCAGTATTAAGCCTTCAGGTGTTAAAGATAATACATACGCTTCTGGTGGAAGCAATCTTTCATTACATATGCCATTAGCTAAAAGGCTAAAACAAGAATACAAAAGAGTAAAATATAGGCATAGTATAAAAAAATATGACAAATTATAGGGTTTTTATATGATTTACTCTCGCATAAGAGGTGGTTTGGGCAATCAAATGTTTCAATATTCTGCTGCAAGAAGTTTAGCAGATCACCTCGGCGTTGATTTGGGATTAGATGTTAGAGAATATAATAGTTCAAGTAACTTTAAAATGGGACTTTCTAACTTTAATATTCGTGCAAATTTGAATCCTCATGGACTCATCAAACACAAGCAAGATGGAAAGTTTTCATACATCATAGAAAATTTATTTGGAAAACATTCTCATGTTTATCATGAACCATTTCTAAGTTTTGATAATAACTATATTATGAAGCCTGATGGAACTTATTTCAAGGGATATTGGCAATCAGAAAAGTATTTTAAAGAAAATAAAAACATAAGAAACGATTTTAAAATATTAAAACCCACTAATCAAAAAAATTTACATACCAAAATAAAAATACAAAGCTGTAATTCTATATCTTTACATATACGTAGAGGCGATTATGTATCCAACAAAACTCATGGAACATGCGATTTACCGTATTACCATAACGCAGTTCAATATTTTATGGGATTATATGGAAATAATTTTGAAATCTTTGCTTTTTCAGATGATGTAAATTGGGTTAAAAGTAATTTAAAGTTACCTGTTAAAATTCACTTTATAAATCACAATTTATCTAAATATAATTATGAAGATATGAACCTCATGTCACTTTGCAATCATAATATTATTGCAAATTCTTCATTCTCATGGTGGGGCGCTTGGCTGAACTATAATCCCAAAAAAATAGTTATTGCACCAAAAAATTGGTTTGCGAATAAAAAAGTGGAAAATAATGATATAACACCAGAAAATTGGCTTAGGATGTAATGAATTACCAAAAATAAATCTGCTTTATATTAAAAAATTTTGGTTAAATAAAATTCTATGAAAATATAAATTTTATAATAAAATAATAAAAAAATTCACAGGCAATCAAAATACTTTTTAAAAGTAGAAATATAAGTTAGCAGAGTAGATAATACATGATATATTTTATGAGCTACAGATAAATGATAACAAAAGATAATGATCCAGCAATTGCAATAATACCTTATAGATCCTGGCCTATATTTAATTTATGTTGTATTTCTTTAGATGAGCTTGAATGGCCACTTGGTAGGCCAAAAAGACTGTTGAATGGAAATATCACCAAACTGAGAACGGATGATCATCTCATAACATTTCCGAGGAAACCAGTTTTCTTTTTCAGTCGCAAAAATGTTAAGGCTAAAATATCTTTGATGATTGTAGAGCCTGATATCATTCATAAACATTATATTAGGTTAGCAAAACTTTTTAATTGGCGTTTTTACAGAATCTTAACTAAAAATAAACCATTGATAAAAAGCATCAAAAATGGAACATTTTTTTATTTTGGATCAACTTTTTTAACAAATATTGACAAAATAGATATTGAAAAAATAAATATGGCTTCATTAATTGCTTCAACGCAAAACAAACATCAAGGTCATAAATTACGGCATCAAATAGTTAAATATATAAAGAGATTTGGAATCAATATAAAAGTTATCGGTAGAGGATATAAACCTTTCGAACAAAAAGAAGACGGTTTAAAGTCATACAAATATTCAATAATTATTGAAAATTCATCAGAAGCAGATTATTTTACTGAAAAGGTTATTGATGCTTGTTTACTTGAAACAATTCCAATTTATTGGGGAGCGCCAAATATATCTAAATATTTTGATACCAGAGGATTTATTGTCTGTAAAAATATTCAAGAAATAAAATCTGCAATTAAAAAAATGAGCGACGAAGATTATGATTCAAAAAAAGAATATATAAAAAAGAATAAACAAACAGCACTTTATCATGCTGATTTCAAAAAACGTGCCGCTCAAATCATTAAAGAAAGCATATCGAAATAATCTAATTTTTATTTTTTTCAATTTTACGCCATTTTGCAACATTCTTATTATGTTCACTGAGGGTTTTGGCAAAAACGTGACCGCCAGATCCATCTGCAACAAAAAATAGGAAATCAGTTTTTTCAGGATTAAGCGCAGCCTCTATTGCAAGCTTACCCGGGTTGCCAATAGCAGATGGGGGCAATCCTGAAAATTTTCTTGTGTTATACTTAGTATTTCTTTCCAAGTCAGATTGCTTAATAGATCGCATATTCTTGGGGTTGCCATTTGTAAACTCATATACGATCGTAGAGTCCATACCCAATGGAATGCCAGATTTTAATCTGTTCATTATTACCCCTGACACTAGCTTTAACTCTTTGATTTGAGGTGTTTCTTTCTCAATAATTGATGCAATAATTATAGCATCTTTTTTAGAACTAAACGGCAAATCATTTGATCGTAATTTCCATGCATTATCTAATATATTATTTTGAGTATCAGACATTTTTTTCAGAATATCCCTACGAGAGTCACCTTTTTGATATGAGTAAGTATTGGGAGCTAAGCTACCTTCAATTGGTAATGGCCCGATCTCACCTTCCAATTCTAAATTAGATTTTAATCTCTCTACAATTTGATATGAAGTAAAACCTTCTGGGAAGGTAATTTGTTCATTTATTGCCCTACCCGATGTAATTAAAGCAAGAACATCTAACATCGATGATTTACTTGGAATTAAATAATTTCCAAATTTTAATTTTTCATCTTGCTTCGCATATCTAGCCCATACATTAAAAATTGTGGAATTGTTTATTATCCCTAACTTTTCTAACTCAGATGATACATTTCTAAATCTATCGCCTTTTTTCACTTCAAAATTAACATCAGATTCTAGTGGACCCTCATTTTGATATTGGTTTTTTGCCCAATAAACTGAACCTGCAATAATCACAAAAATTACAATTAAAAAATTAACAAAGTTTGCAGCAAAATGGCGAGCTAACATTATATAGCTTTACCCATTACCAAAGAAGCATTTGTTCCACCAAACCCAAATGAATTTGACAAAACCACATTTATTTCACGTTCGACTGCTTCTAAAGGCGCTAAATTTAATACTGATGGAACAGGATCGAGTAAATTTAATGTGGGGGGCGCTATTTGATCTCGTATTGCCAATATACTAAAAATAGCTTCGACCGCTCCTGCAGCTCCTAATAGATGTCCAATTGCAGATTTAGTTGACGACATTGTTGCATTTCCAGATTTTGACCCAAGTAATCTTTCAACTGCTCCTAATTCAATTGTATCGGCCATAGTGGATGTGCCATGTGCATTAATATAATCAATTGCACTTGGTTCTAATCCAGCCCGCTTAATGGCTGCTTCCATAGAACGATATCCACCATTACCATCTGATGCTGGCGCCGTAATATGATGAGCATCTCCAGATAATCCATAGCCCAATATTTCTGCATAAATCTTTGCACCACGTGCGAGCGCATGTTCATACTCTTCAAGCACCAATACACCAGCACCCTCTCCCATAACAAATCCATCACGGTTCTGATCGTACGGTCTTGATGCACTTTTAGGATCTTCACGATGAGCCGTTGAAAGAGCTTTACAAGCATTAAAGCCAGCAATTCCAATCTCACAAATAGGATTTTCAGCTCCACCAGCAAGCATAACATCTGCATCACCAAACTGTATTAATCTAGCCGCATCACCAATAGCATGCGCACCAGTCGAGCATGCAGTCACAACTGCATGGTTTGGTCCTTTAAAACCGTGTTTTATTGATACTTGTCCAGAAATAAGGTTTATCAAACATGAAGGAATGAAAAATGGTGAAACTCTTCTTGGGCCACGTTCTTGTAATGTAAGAGAAGTATCAGCAATTGTTGATAATCCACCAACGCCTGATCCTATCATCACTCCAGTTCTAAAAAAATCTTCTTCTTCTTTTGGAGACCAACCACTATCTGCTACGGCCATATCTGCTGCTGCCATACCATAAAGAATAAAATCATCTACTTTTCTGCGTTCTTTTGGCTCCATCCAATCTGATGGGTTAAAAGTACCATTGGAACCATCACCAAATGGTATCTCACAAGCGTAATTGGTTGCAAAATTATCTGCATTAAATCTAGTAATTGTATTCGCAGCATTTTCACCAGAAATTAAACGTTTCCAGGTTTCTTCAACACCACAAGCTAACGGTGAAACCATTCCAAGACCAGTTACAACTACTCGACGCATTTTTTTGCCCTCAATTAATATTCTTTTCTAGACTTTAAACTATATTCAACAATCACTGCAAGCAATCCAGTCTAATTTTGAAACTTTAGACAAAAAAAAACGGTACATCAGCAAAGATGCACCGTTTTTAAAAAATGTATTTAATTAGGAAGCTTCAGTAATGAATTTAACTGCGTCGCCAAAAGACTGGATAGTCTCTGCTGCATCGTCAGGAATTTCAATTCCAAACTCTTCTTCAAAAGCCATAACTAGTTCAACAGTGTCCAAGCTATCAGCGCCAAGATCATCAATAAATGATGCGCCTTCAATTACTTTGTCTTCGTCAACACTTAAATGTTCGACAACAATTTTCTTAACACGATCTGCGATGTCACTCATGATATATTCCTCTTGATATGGCAATTATGCCATTTAGAAAGTCGCGTGAAGCGACAGGGTTAGTAAACTCGTTTTGTTATAATTATTTTATAACTGTGCCGCGCTATAACATACAAATTTGATATGGCAAATGAAATCGTAAAAAAATAGTAACTCTAGTATTTTTTTGCCTATAATTTATCGTTTTTAGATATCCTTATATATCAAGTTGCTTCCATTGACCGTTTGGAATGTCATCAATTGTAAAGTTGCCTATACTATAGCGTATTAAACGTAACGTAGGAAAACCTATAGCAGCTGTCATGCGACGAACCTGACGATTGCGCCCTTCCGTTATTGTGATCATCAACCAACTATCGGGTATCGACTTACGATATCTAATTGGAGGTAGTCGATCCCATAAGCCCTCAGGTTTATCAATAATTTCAGCTTCAGCTGGTTTTGTTATTCCATCTTTCAGAGTCACACCACTTTCCAAAACTTTGATATCATCCTGTGTAGGGGTTCCCTCAACCTGAACAACATAAGTCTTTGGCCATTTATGTTTTGGGTTAGATATTTCTTGCTGTAAGACACCATCATTTGTCAAAACCAGCAATCCTTCACTATCTTTATCCAAGCGACCAGCTGCATAAACGCCCGGCATATCAATAAATTCAGATAAAGTCTTTCTTTCCGAAGCCTCAGTACCTTTATCTGTAAACTGCGACAAAACATTAAAAGGTTTATTAAAAAGGATAACTTTAGCCATTTTGAATCATGTTTTCTTTAAATGTTTCTTAAATCATCGCCATTCCACCGTTAACATGTAACGTTTGTCCAGTTATGTAACTTGCCTCATTAGAAGCAAGAAAAGCTACTGAAGATGCAATTTCATCTGCTTGTCCCATACGGCCTTGAGGAATAGAATCCAGCATATTCTTTATCACATTTTCCGGTAATTCTGCAGTCATCGCAGTTTCAATAAAACCAGGGGCAATACAATTAGCCGTTATTCCACGTGTCGCAATTTCTTGTGCAAAAGATTTAGTCATCCCAATCATACCTGCTTTAGAAGCCGCATAATTAACCTGACCTGCGTTCCCAGTAACGCCAACAATTGATGTGATATTTATAATTCTACCAAATCGTTTCTTCATCATTGTGCGCATGACAGATTTCATTAAGTGCATTGTTGAAGTTAAATTTATATCTATTACTTGATGCCAGTCATCATCAGACATTCTCATAAATAAATTATCTTTTGTAATTCCCGCATTATTTACCAAAATATCGATGCCTCCCATTTCTTCAGAAGCTTTTTGTGGCAATGCTTTAACAGCATCGACATCACTTAGATTACATGGAACGATAAAAGCTCTATCGCCTAAATCATCCGCGAGTGCTTTTAATGGGTCTATTCGTGTACCAGACAATGCCACTTTTGCACCTTGTCCATATAATGCCCTAGCAATTGATCCCCCGATTCCACCAGATGCTCCAGTAATTAATGCACATTTACCTTCTAATTCAAACATATCGATACCTTTATTTGAGCTTTAATACTGCAGCACGAACGCTACTTGTATCAAACACTTGATTAACATTTATTTCTCTATCAATACGACGCACCATTCCAGATAACGCCTTACCTGCTCCAATCTCATAAACTTCTGATACTCCTTCAGAACTCATAAATTCAATGCTTTCTCGCCATCTAACTGAACCAGTTACCTGTTCAACTAATAAGTCTTTTATTGTTTCACCATTTACTTCTTTATTTGCTTTTACATTGGCGACCAATGGAACGATTGGGTCTTTTAATATAATTTCACTTAAGGCTTTAGCCATATTATCTGCAGCCGGCTGCATTAATGAGCAATGAAACGGAGCAGAAACAGGCAATAGTATAGCTCGTTTAGCTCCTGCATCTTTTGCTAATTCAATTGTTTCCTCGACTGCATTTTTATGGCCAGAGATTACAACCTGGCCTGGATCATTATCGTTTGCTGCTTGGCAAACTTGATCGTTAGCAATTGAATTGGTTAATTGAGAAACAGTTTCAAAATCTAAACCTAGAATTGCAGCCATAGCTCCAACACCAAAAGGAACGGCATCTTGCATAGCCTTTCCTCGTGTGCGTAATAATTTAGCTGTATCCATTAAACTTAACGAGCCCGCAGCACACAATGCAGAATATTCTCCAAGAGAATGGCCTGCAATGTAAGAAGCTTGACCAAAATCAATGCCCTCAGACTCCAATGATTTAATTGCGGCAATTGATGTAGCCATCAAGGCTGGTTGCGCATTTTCAGTTAAAGTTAATGTTTCGATATCACCATCCCAGATCAATGCTGATAAGTCTTGATTTAGAGCATCGTTAACTTCTTCAAAAACATTTTTCGCAACCAAAAAGTTTTCGGCCAAATCTTTGCCCATTCCAATAGCTTGAGCACCTTGTCCTGGGAATAAAAAAGCATGCATATTTCATTTCTCCTTTATATCGATAGTTTGTGATTACCGATTTAATAAATAATTCAAAAGTTAATTCTTTTATATGAAATGTTGCTTGATACTTAAAGCAAATTAAAGAGAATTATGATTATTACTATTGCCTATTGCAATTTTTAGATATCGCAATATAAGCACATCACTTCTGCAAATTCTTTCAACGCGGTAGCCTCTCGTATACGGGTGCAGAAGATTAATTCGTATTTTGAAGCACGCTAAATTTGAGGTACTGATATGGCGCTCTACGAGCACGTATTTATTTCGCGTCAGGACTTGTCCAACGCACAAGCTGAAGGTCTAATTGAACACTTCAGTGCAGTTCTTTCTGATAATGACGGTAAAGTTATTGATCAAGAGTACTGGGGCCTAAAAACAATGGCTTATAAAATTAACAAAAATCGCAAGGGTCATTATGCATTTTTAAAATCAGATGCACCATCTTCTGCGGTTCAAGAGATGGAACGTTTGATGCGTTTACATGAAGATGTTATGCGCGTCATGACTATTCGTGTTGATGAACATGAAGAAGGTCCATCTGTAGTAATCCAAGCGAAATCGGCAAAAGAAGAACGCCGTCGCGAACGTGAACGATAGAGAAAGGACTAAAACCATGGCTAACAAACCATTTTTCCGCCGTCGTAAATCTTGTCCTTTCCTTGGTGATAATGCACCAAAGATCGATTACAAGGATACAAAACTATTGCAACGCTACGTTTCAGAACGTGGTAAAATCGTACCATCACGCATAACAGCAGTATCAGCAAAGAAACAACGCGAATTAGCTAAAGCTATAAAGCGCGCTCGTTTTCTTGCACTTCTGCCATATGCAGTGAAGTAAGGAGTACATCATGCACGTTATCCTACTTGAACGCGTAGCCAAACTAGGCCAAATGGGTGATATTGTTTCTGTAAAACAAGGTTTTGCACGGAATTTTTTATTACCACAAGGTAAAGCACTTCGCGCCACTGATGCAAATAAAGCTTCTTTTGAATCTCAAAAAGTGACTTTAGAGGCAAAAAATCTAGAAACTAAAACTGAAGCTGAAGCAATTTCTAGCAAATTAGATGGTCAACAGTTCATTATAATTAGATCAGCTTCTGATGCTGGTGCACTATATGGATCTGTAACTAACCGTGACGCTTCTGATGTAGCTTCTGCTGAAGGTTTTAAAATTGATAAGAAACAAGTAATTTTACAGGCCCCTATTAAAGAATTAGGGTTACATAAAGTTGGCGTTTCTCTTCATCCTGAAGTTGAATGTTCTATTGAATTAAATGTTGCAAGATCGACAGAAGAAGCTGAATTACAAGCTTCTGGTCAATCAATTCAAGACTTAGCAGCAGCTGCAGAAGCTGAAGCAGAGTTTGAAATTGCAGAATTATTTGACGATATGGGTTCGGCTGCAGCACTTGATGAAGACGGTAACGAACTTATCAAAGACGAGCCAAAGGCAAAAGTAGAGCCAGAAGAAAAAGTTGAAGAATAAATAAAATTTTACATTTAAGGGGGTTCATGGCAACATGAGCCCCCTTTTTTATTAAATTTTGGTAAGTATTATGGAAATAACAAAATCAATTAATGTATTAGGCGAAGTTTTAAAACCTTGCTCAAAATCACCATTAACAGGATTTTATCGTGATGGATGTTGCAATACAGGAAAAGATGATCATGGATGTCATACAGTATGTGTGGTTCTAACATCTACATTTTTAAATTTTTCAAAATCACGAGGTAATGATTTAATAACTCCCAGACCTGAATATAATTTTCCTGGATTGAATCCAGGCGATAGATGGTGTTTGTGCGCTGAGCGTTGGAAAGAAGCTCATTCTTATGATTCCGCTCCCAATGTTATCCTAGAAAGTACACATCTAAAAACTCTCGAAACAATTCCAATAAAAGACCTTCAGGAAAAAGCATTTGATATAAATTGAATATTTATTGATTTTGTGCGTTTTTTAATACAATACCGACAAAAGTGGTCGTAAAAATCCATGACTTAGTCCTTAAAATTTGCAAATTTCAATATCAAGAGTACAAAATCTAGATAAGGAGTGTATCCATGGATTACGCCACAACAAACGATATCCAAGAAATAGTTGAAGCTGATCGCAAAAATGTTTGGCATCATCTTATTCAACACAAACCATTTGAAAGCCAAATCGACCCTAGAATAATCGTTGAAGGCAAGGGAATGCGTGTGTGGGATCAGCACGGTAAAGAGCATCTAGACGCTGTATCTGGGGGTGTATGGACTGTAAACGTTGGATATGGCCGTGAACGTATTGCTGATGCAGTTCGCGATCAATTGGTTAAAATGAATTACTTTGCTGGTTCTGCTGGATCGATACCAGGAGCAATTTTTTCAGAAATGTTGTTAAGTAAAATGCCTGGCTTGACTAGAGTTTATTATTCAAATTCTGGTTCTGAAGCGAATGAAAAAGTTTACAAGATGGTTCGTCAAATAAGCCATAAACATCATAATGGTAAAAAACATAAAATTATATATCGTGAACGTGATTATCATGGCACTACAATTACTAATCTCGCAGCAGGCGGACAAGAAGAGCGTAATGCACAGTATGGTCCATACACACCTGGATTTGTAGAGATTCCTCATTGCTTGGAATATCACAATCAATATGGCGAAGGTGATTATACAAAACATTCTTTAGATGCAATTGAAGCCGTTATCTTACGTGAAGGCGCAGACACAATTGGTGCAATGGTACTTGAACCAGTTACTGCTGGCGGAGGTGTCATTACACCACCTCAAGGGTATTGGGAAGGTGTACAAGCTTTATGCAAGAAATATGAGATCCTTCTTCATATTGATGAAGTAGTTTGTGGAGTGGGCCGTACTGGAACTTGGTTTGGCTATCAACAATATGGAATTAAACCAGATTTTGTTACAATGGCTAAGGGTGTTGCCTCTGGATATGCAGCAATTTCATGTACAGTAACAACAGAAGCAGTCTTTGACATGTTTAAAGATGCTGAAGACCACATGGGATATTTTAGAGACATCTCAACATTTGGTGGTTGTACTGCAGGGCCAGCTGCCGCTATTGAAAATATGAAAATAATTGAAGAAGAGAACCTACTCAGAAATACAACTGAAATGGGTGAATATCTTATGGGTAAGTTAGGCGAACTCAAAGATAAGCACAAATGTGTTGGTCAAGCTAGAGGAAAAGGTTTATTTTGCGGCCTAGAATTAGTATCTGATCGTGAAACACACACTCCAGCTGATGAAAAAATGGTTCAAGCTGTTGTGGGTAATTGTATGGCCCAGGGAATAATTATTGGCGCAACCAATAGATCTGTACCGGGTTACAATAACACATTATGTCTTTCTCCAGCCTTAATCTCTACAAAAGATGATTTAGACCAAATTACATCATCCATGGACAAAGCAATAACTGAAGTCTTTGGTTAATAAATATTAGATAAAAGCCCTACCCGGGCTTTTATCTAGGTCATAATATTAAAACATTTCAATACGGTAATTATCGTATTTACTCAATTTATATATAATTTGAAGATAAGTGTGGTACCCAAAGCCGGACTTGAACCGGCACTCCGTGAGGAAACGGATTTTGAATCCGTCGCGTCTACCAATTCCGCCATTCGGGCTTAGCACACTTATGTTTCGTGTAGCTAAAGTAATTAAGGTCGTCAACGAAATAGTATCACTGATTTGTAATATTAATTATGATTAATACTTGACCACTAGAGTTTTCCCTGATCTTAAACTCATTTTACCTGGATTGAATTATGTTAAGAAAATTATACGACTGGACTTTATCATTTTCTGATAGCCAATACTCATTATGGGTATTGGGGTTCATTGCCTTTATTGAGAGTTCATTTTTTCCAATTCCTCCACATATTTTGATGATACCTGTCATTATCGCAGCTCCAAGCCGTGCTTTTTTAATAGCATCTATTGTAACGATTGGATCTGTCAGTGGCGGTGCTTTTGGTTACTTGATTGGGAGCCAGCTTTTCAACTCAATAGGTTTACCGATACTTGAATTTTATCATAAGATTGAGAGTTTTGAACTATTTAAACAACAATTTAATGCACAAGGGCATTGGGCAGTTTTGATAGCAGGACTTACACCATTCCCATATAAAGTGATTACAATAACCGCAGGGTTAACTGGAATGTCGTTTGCTACATTTATGTTATGGTCAATGATTGCCAGAGCAACAATATTTTTCGTTATTGCAGGTCTATTATGGAAATTTGGATATCCAATACGAGAATTTATTGAAAAAAGATTGGGACTAATGTTTACTTTATTTTGTATAATTTTAGTTCTTGGCTTTATTATGGTGAAAGTATTATGAACATTTATCGACTAGTTGGCGTTGTTACTTTAGGTTCAATTCTAATTTTAAGTAGCGCGTTCTTTTTCGAATATGTATTAGGTTATTCTGCTTGTAAAATGTGTATCTGGCAGCGCTGGCCACATGCATTAGCAATTTTGATAGGCATTATAATACTATCAACAAGATTGAAAATATTATCAATTTTTGGCGTATTATCGACCTTAACTACCGCTGGTATTGGGTTTTATCACGCTGGTGTTGAATATAAATGGTGGAGCGGTCCATCATCCTGCACTTCCAAAATAAATACGGAAATATCAGCATCCGATTTATTAAATCAGATCTTGAGTGCCCCAATAGTTAGATGCGACGATGTAGTTTGGGACTTATTTGGTATATCAATGGCTGGTTGGAATGGTATTTTAAGTATAGCACTTAGCTGTATCTGGGCTCTTATTTTGTTGAAAAAACAATAGCAAATATCAGCTCTCTAATTCGGCATCCCAATATAAATAATCAGTCCAACTTTCATGCAAATAATTTGGTGGAAATTTTCGTCCAGCATTCATCAATTGACCAATAGATGGCTGAATGACAGGCCTACGCAACTGTAGGCCAGACTCCTTGATTGATCTAGCAGCTTTCCTGAGATTACATGGACTGCAGGCAGCAACAACATTTTCCCATGTAGTTTTGCCACCTCGAGATCTAGGTAATACATGATCAAAAGTCATTTCACCCTGAGATCCACAGTATTGACAAGTAAACTCATCTCTTAGAAATAAATTAAATCTTGTAAATGCTGTTGAAGTAGATGGTTTTACATAGTTTTTTAAAACTATAACTGAGGGTATTTTAATATTAACAGATGGTGAATGAACAATATCATCGTATTCAGCAACTATATTTACACGATCTAAATAAGCAGCTTTAACTGCATCTTGCCAACTCCACAAAGACAACGGGAAATAAGACAAAGGTCGATAATCAGCATTTAATACAAGTGCAGGCTTTTGATTAAGTTTACCAGGTGATCTAACAAAATTTTCCGTAAAATCAGTATTCATATGCTTTTAGAAACCCTTAATATAATTTCAGTCATTTTGATATTAATTCAATATATCAAAAATACTATATATACGCATATAAAACCTTCAACCCCCTATATAGTGTTTTTTTACAGCATTTATAAAATATTTTTTATAAACTGAAGAGCCGCACGTAAGCCATCTTCTGTTATACTATGCCCTGCTCCTTTAGATGTAAGCGTATATACTTCAAAATTAGCTTTTACTAATGTATCCGCCGCAATATTTAATTCCTCATATGGAACAACATCATCCTCATCACCATGAACAAGTAGAATTGGTGGTTTTTGCACGGCCTCTTTCTCCAATAATTCTGGTTGCATCAGCATACCCGCTATACCAATAACGCCAGCAATTTTTTCATTCTTTCTTGGTGCAAGGTGCAAACTCATCATACAACCTTGAGAAAACCCAAATAAAAAAATTCGTTCAAATGGTATTCCAGTATTTTCTTTTATTTCATTTAAAAAAAGATTTAATTCTTTTGTTGCTTCATCACGCCCTTTTTTAGCATTTTCCAGTGATGATCCGTCCAATCTTGGTATTGGAAACCATTCATATCCAAAAGGATTCATAGTGCTTTTATTAGGTGCGTCCGGTGACATGAAAATCGTATTTGGCAAATGAATTTTCAATGAGTCAGCCAAATTCAACAAATCAGCACCATCGGCTCCATAACCATGTAAGAAGACAACCAAACTATCAGATTTACCCGATAAAGCTTGAACTACGTGATTTTTTAATGGCATTAATTAATTCCTATTAATGGTAATATATTTTTAAAAGATTATGATATAATCATATCAACTTACTGATTTAAAACAATAATAATTTCAAATTATATTATTCAACCACTTCATTGCTTCTTCGACATTTTCAGCTGAATTAGTTGTTAATGGTAATTTTGGTCGGTTTAGTAATACTACAGGTATATTTAGGTTTCTTGCGGCTAATATTTTAGAAAATCCACCTGACCCTCCTGAATTTTTTACAACCAACCATTCAATTTTGTGCTTTTTGAACAATGATACTTCTTCTTGAACTGAAAAAGGAGGCTTTCCAATTAAATATTTACCGAATTCAAATGGAAATTTAGTATCTGGGATATCTATCACACGGCATAAAAGATTTCTTCCAGACATGTTATAAAATTGGTTTAAAGTATTTCGCCCTGTGCCAACAAATACATTTGTTTCACAAGGAATAATATTATTTAATTCTTTGAGATCATTGATATAATGCCAATCATCAGATTTCTCTGGATGCCACTCAGGCCTATTTATTAATAAATGATTTATTTTCAATTCTTTACATATCTTAGTTGATGTATTTCTCATTGTACTAGCAAAAGGATGCGTTGCATTTATAACCCACTCAATCCTTTCGTTTTGAATAAAATTTTTAAATCCATCCACCCCACCAAATCCACCAAAATGAGTTTTAAGTGAAAGATTTAATGGTTTTTTTGTAACACCAGCAAGAGATGCAATTGCTGGAATTTTTGCCAAATTTAATATATCACATATACTTCTTGCTTCATGGGATCCTGCTAAAATCAACCCTGTCATTTGGCGCGGCCTAATATATTTCCTGCTCTATTGATAACAATAGTATCAACATCAGTATTAGCCCCCTTCAAAGCGTCTATAATGCGCAAACGTGCTTCATATGCAACTCTATGTGCCAGTTCACTTCCTGCCCTTTCAACAGCCTCTAGCGCTGTATTCGCATCTGATACATCAATACTGCACCAGTCATTTAATTTGTTAAAATCAACTTGCGAGCGCGATGAGTGTAAATCAACTGCTCCTTGGGCAAGTTTAACCATTTTACCAATTCCACCACCAATTGTAATTTTGGGCACTGGTTTTTTTGCAATATATTTTAATAATCCGCCTGAAAAATCGCCCATATCAAGCATTGCATGGTCAGATAATCCATATAGCTCTTGAACTACTTTCTCTGATGTAGCACCAGTGCATCCAGCCACATGCTCCAAGTTGTTAGCACGAGCCACATCTATACCTCTATGAATAGAAGCAATCCAAGCCGCACAACTAAATGGCCTAACTATACCTGTTGTTCCCAAAATTGATAATCCACCAACTATGCCAAGTCGACCATTCCAAGTATTCAAAGTAATCTCTTCACCATTTGGGATTGAAATAATTATATCTAAGAATGGTTTATATCCATAAAAAGATGCCTGATCATTAACCACCTCTGTCATCATTTGTCTTGGAATAGGATTTATAGCGGGTTCACCTATCCCTATTGGCAATCCTGCTTTTGTAACCGTGCCCACTCCATCACCAGCCTTAAAAATAATTCCAGAACTATTTTCGAGAACTCTTACAATGATAAGCGCACCGTGTGTCACATCTGGATCATCACCTGCATCTTTTGTAATTCCAACCTCTGCCCACCCAAGCCCACTATCAGTATGTGCCAGTGGAAATATTGGTTTCTCACCTCTGGGCAATGTAATAGTAACATCTTTTTTGAAGCCATTACCCCATAAAGCATCTAATGCTGCTTTTGTAGCGGCAGTTGCACATGCTCCCGTGGTCCAACCACGTCGCAGATCTGTGTTAGGTTTTCTTGTCATCAAATTATATTATATAAATCTTTTACACCGACGCCAGTTCTTATCTATTATGCCGAAAAACTCTTAAATAATGTCGTGGTTTCTCTCGCCTTTGCTTACTCATTACTTCATATTCAAGATATGTTAAATACGATTCCCCTTCCTAAGCACAATTGGCCAATTTTACAGCCTGGCTGGGTGTGGCTTTGTGGAGCAGGCCCTGGAGATGCAGGTTTACTAACACTGCATGCTTTGAACGCTCTTCGCCAAGCAGATGTTATTGTATATGATGCATTAGTTGGACCTGACATCTTAGAATGGGCTAATTCATCTGCTGAATTGATTTATGCAGGTAAAAGAGGTGGGAAACCATCCGCTAAACAGCGTGATATTTCACTCCATTTGGTTGAATTGGCAAAAAAAGGAAAAAAAGTTTTACGATTGAAAGGCGGTGACCCTTTTGTTTTTGGTAGAGGTGGTGAAGAAGCTCAAACATTAGTCCAACATCAAATACCCATTCGTATTATTCCTGGAATATCAGCGGGTATTGGAGGGTTAGCATATGCAGGAATACCTGTTACACATCGAGACGTTAATCAGTCTGTAACTTTTGTAACAGGTCATGACCAGAGCGGTGAAAGCCCATCATCACTCAACTGGAAAGCCATCTCCGATGGCTCACAAGTATTAGTAATATATATGGGAATTAAGCATATAAGTAGAATAACATCTGAGTTAATAAAAGCAGGTAGGTCTATTAGTGAACCAGTTGCAGTTGTGACCAATGCCACTACAGACAATCAGCAAGTATTAGAAACTACTCTAGGGTCTATAAAAGTTGACTTGGAAAAAGCTGGGATGTCACCACCAGCCATTATATGTGTTGGTAAATCAGTACTCATGCGCCAAGCATTAGACTGGCAGAGTATGATTTCTGGAAATTCACCTCGCAACACGGATCCTCTCAACAGAGGTCGCCCTGCTGAAGCCTCATGAATAACCCATCAGGGATCATTTTGTCTGCTCCAAGCTCTGGCTGTGGGAAAACAACAATTACACTCGCATTATTGAGAGCACTTAAGCGAGAAGGATTGCAAATAAAGTCTGCAAAAAGTGGGCCAGATTATATTGATACACGATTTCATGCTGAAGCATCTGGTTCAGAATGTTATAATTTGGATGCATGGGCTATGCATCCTGATCAGATATGTAAACTTGCTAATGAAGCAACCCAAATTATTGTAGAGGGCGCAATGGGATTGTTTGACGGTGCACCTCCTAACGGCAAAGGTTCTACCGCACATCTAGCGACTATATTAAACCTGCCAATTATATTAATTCTTGATACTTCATCACAAGCCCAATCAGTTGCAGCATTAACTTTAGGATTTCAAAAGCTTGATCCTAATATTAAAATATCAGGTATAATATTAAATAAAGTTGGGAGTGATAAGCATAAAAGAATACTTACAAACGCTTTAATGCCATTAGGAATTCCTATTCTTGGTTCGATATATCGGCATCAAGAGTTATCCTTACCATCTAGACACCTTGGACTGGTTCAAGCTCAAGAGTTGGAAAATTTAGATGCATTTTTAAACAATGCTGCAGATATAGTTACTAATTCAATCGATATTAAAAAGATATTAAAATTGATGAAGCCTGTACAAAAGGCAAAACAAAAAACAAATTTATTTTTACAACCTCCATCACAATCAATTTCTATTGCCAATGATGCTGCTTTTTCTTTTACATACCCGCATATTTTAAAAGAATGGCGTAGAATAGGCGTTGAAATTTCTTTTTTTTCTCCATTAAAAAACGAAGCTCCAAAAAAATCAGATTTAGTTTTTTTACCAGGTGGGTATCCAGAATTACACGCAGAAAAGCTTGCGAATGCTGATATTTTCAAAAGTTCAATGAAAAAAGCCAATGCAGTTTATGGCGAATGCGGTGGCTATATGACGATGGGGAATGGTATTATTGATTCAAAAGGTAAAAGGCATGAAATGCTAAATCTTTTAAATCTAGAAACCAGCTTTGAAAACAAAAAGTTACATTTAGGGTATAGAAATTTATCACCCCAAAGTATTTGGTCATCAAACTTAAAAGCTCATGAATTTCATTATGCATCAACGCTAAAGGCGGAAGGTAAATCATTATTTAAAGCAAAAGACTCCGAAGGTAATAAATTGCCTGATATGGGGCTTATTAATGGCTCTTTTTCAGGCAGTTTTGCGCATATAATTGGTTCAAATTCATAATGAAAACCAACGATAAACTTGCAAAACGCAATCTATACATAATGATGGGTGCTCAAGCATTTGCAGGAGGGCAAATGCCAATGCTATTTATAGTAGCAGGTTTAGCTGGCCAGTCTTTTGATATAAATATTTGTTGGGCAACATTGCCAATATCTTTGATTGTGTTTGGCTCAATGACCACTGCACCTTGGCTTTCAAGCGTTATGCAAAATTTTGGCAGACGGTTTGGATTTATTATTGGATCATCTGGAGGTGCTATTGGTGGCGCCCTTGGGGCTTATGCATTGTACCAAAACTCTTTTCCTTTATTTCTATTAGCATCTTATTTCTCTGGCATATACATGTCTGCTCAAGCGTTTTTAAGATTTGCAGCTATTGATACGGCTTCCGAAGAATTTAGGCCGAAAGCTATTTCTTATTTAATGGCGGTTGGTCTTATACCTGCTGTCTTAGGTCCTCAACTAGTAAAATTGACTGCAGATATGTTTGTTATACCTTTTATTGGTGTGTATTTATCTGTCATTGCAATTAATATAATTGGCTCAGTATTTTTTCTTTTTTTAAAAATACCATTGCCAAAGGCAATTCATAATCAAACAAAAATGGGCAGAACAAGATTAGAACTTTTGAAATCACCAAAAGTTACAGTTTCTATTATATGCGCAATGGTATCTTATGCATTAATGAACCTTGTAATGACTTCAACTCCTCTAGCAGTTGTAGGCTGTGGGTTTGACCACAAAAACGCAGCCGACATTGTAATGGCTCATGTGCTAGGCATGTTTGTACCAAGTTTTTTTACAGGACATTTAATTGTAAAATATGGCGCACCACGTATCATTTCTATAGGACTTATAATCCTTACATTTGCTGGGATCTCCAACTTATTAGGAATAGAACTCATTAACTTTTACATTGGATTAATATTTCTAGGTATTGGTTGGAACTTTGGCTTTATTGGAGCAACGACAATGCTAGCCTCTTCTTATACAGAAAATGAAAGAGGGAAAGCTCAAGGAATGAATGACTTTTTTGTTTTTGGGTTTGTTACTCTAGCATCACTAGCGTCAGGATCACTGATGAATTGCTCAGCAAATACACCGGCAGATGGGTGGACATCTGTTAATCTTGCTATGATTCCATTTCTAATCTTAGCAGGATGTTCATTGATATGGCTTTCTAAAAAAGACTTGGAAAAAATTTAAAGCTAAAAAGTCCTTTTGATTACTTTACTAAAAAGTAATAGTTTTTTTATAAATTCAGATGGATAAAGTATTCCCGAAATTACACTTTTTGGATTTTTCTGTACCTTTATCAAAATACCTTTTGAAAGCCATGCAAGCCTGAGCGCAGGAATAGCTGACTTATCTGAAAACACTACAGAGTTCATTTTATTTAAAGCTGTATTTGCTAATAAAGAGACAGCATTTTCAGTCCCATTGACCAAAGGGTATCTATTATTTTCTTCAAGAATTGGGATAGCAACAAATAGCCGTGCTATTCCATCACCATAACCGTATTCTTTTGCTGAATTTATATCAGAAAAAGGCATTCCAACTGCCAAACATGCCAATGCCATCAAATTACCTGAAGTTGCCATAATATAATCATCAAATGCATACGCGTGGTCATGCGGTTTTTTGTAAATATCCCATCGTCTTGCATTTATTAATTCGATAAATAATTGTTTTGGTAAGTTTTTCTGTTTAATTAATTTTGCGAGTGGGGTTATTACTTCATGTTTGCGTATTGTATTTCCCTGAAATATTTCATCGATACTATCTATCCACCATTGCAGGCGCATCTCTGAAATCATTGGCTCCTTAGTAACCCACGGGGCTCTAACGACCTCTAAATTAAAAGCAAAAATAACAAAAAGGGCACCCCGTTCTTTTACTGGAGCGCTCATTATTGCTAAAAATCTATCGTGGTCTCCACGACGAACGAGATCAGCACAATTACCAATATCTTCTTCAAAATTCATTATTCGGGCTTCATATTATCACGAATTAATTTCCAATTAATAGCGTCCAATAAAGCTTCAAAACTTGCGTCGACAATATTAGCGGAAACACCCACAGTAGACCACCTCCTACCCTGACCATCTTGACTATCGATTATGACCCTAGTCACCGCATCCGTTCCACTACCAGTAATTCTCACCTTATAATCAGTTAAAGTCATATCATCGATACAGTTTTGATATGGCCCTAAATCTTTGGCCAATGCTTTAGACAATGCATTTACTGGACCTTGATCACCACAATCTGGATCCATACTTTCCGAAACAGACAAAACTTTATTTTTTCCTATTTTAGCAACAACAACTGCTTCTGACAAAGAGACCATATTGCCATATTTATTTTTTCGTTTTTCTACAGTTACCCGATAACGTTTGATCTCAAAAAAAGTTGGTAGTTGACCTAAAATTTTACGTGCGACTAATTCAAATGATGCTTGAGCACTATCATATGCATAGCCTCGATCCTCACGATCTTTAATGGCATTCAATATTTCACTTAACCGACTATCTTGTGAATTAATTTCAAGACCAGCGTCCATTAACCTTTTCTTGAGATTTGACTGCCCTGCCTGATTAGACATTGGAATTATACGTTCATTCCCAACAACACTAGGATCGATATGTTCATAGGTTTGAGGATCCTTTAAGATAGCTGACGCATGAAGTCCTGCTTTATGCGCAAATGCAGATGAACCTACATATGCAGCCCATTTGTCTGGTACCCTATTTAAAATATCATCTAATGTCCTTGAGATGCTTGTGAGAGAACTCAATTTATTAAGATCAACACCTGTTTCATATAGACTTGAATATGGATCTTTTAGGAGCAGAGTCGGTATGAGGGTTACTAGATTTGCATTACCACAGCGCTCACCAAGACCGTTTAAAGTCCCTTGAACTTGCCTAGCTCCCGCATCAATGGCAGCTAATGAATTCGCAATTGCATGCTCAGTATCATTATGTGTGTGGATACCTATGCGATCTCCTGGAATACCACTGTCAATTACTGCTTTTGTTGCTGAGAATACTTGTGATGGTAACGCTCCACCATTTGTATCACACAAGACAATCCACCTTGCACCAGCTTCATAAGCAACTTTTGCTGCTTTCAATGCATAATTAGGATTCTCGCGATATCCATCAAAAAAATGTTCACAATCAAAAAGTGCTTCGCGCCCCTTAGAGACAATGTGCCTCACACTATCTGAAATATTGCTTAAATTCTCTTCTAAAGAAATTCCTAATGCTTTTATTACATGAAAATCATGTGCTTTTCCAACCAAGCAAACACCTGGTGTATTTGCGTTTAACACTGCAGATAAAACTTCATCATTCTCAGCTGATTTACCTGATCGTTTTGTCATGCCAAAAGCTGTGAAAGTTGCTTTTAATTGCGGGTTAGTATTAAAAAAATCACTGTCTGTTGGGTTTGCACCAGGCCAACCACCTTCAACATAATCAATACCTAATTCATCTAAAGCATTTGAAATACGGATTTTATCATCAACTGTAAAATTTACACCTTGAGTTTGTTGTCCATCTCGAAGAGTTGTATCATATAAGTAAATTCTTTCACGCTTCATAAAAAATCCTCCAGCAAAGAGCTATTAAACTTTGGGCCCTTGATAAGTTTTATCCCATCTTTACTCATTTGCACATCTAGACCTGCGGATATAAATAAATTTTTCAAATTATCCAATTCAGTAAATTCTTTTGTTTTCATAGCCTTATCTCTTGATGCTAATATTATTTCTTCAAGTTTTGATAAGTCAAAAGTATTTTCCTTTACCCAAGCACCCATCTGGTCACTCAACAAGCCAAGAATTTGAGCAGATGATTTTAATTCTTCTATATTTCCACTTTTTGCAAGCCCATGAAGTACTGTTATAGCTTTTGAAGTATTTAAATCGTCATTTAGTGCATCAATTACACCTTTAGAAATATGCTTTGTGTCCTGAACACCATTCGTTAGTTTTCGCCATTTATGTAAAGTTAACTCAGCTTCTTCAGCTTTTTTCACTGTCCAATCCATTGGCTTGGAATAATGAGTGCTCAAATATACAAATCTAATAACTTCACCAGAAAACCCTTTATCCAACAATTCCTTAACAGAGAAAAAGTTTCCAAGTGACTTCGACATTTTCTTGCCCTCGACTTGAAGCATTTCATTATGAAGCCAAACATTTGCAAAGCTATCTTGCCCACAACATGCACAACTTTGTGCTATTTCATTTTCGTGATGCGGAAACTGCAGGTCTAATCCACCACCATGAATATCAAACTTTTCACCAAATAATGCTCTCGCCATTGCAGAACATTCAATATGCCAACCTGGCCGCCCAAATCCCCAAGGACTTTCCCAACCAGGTTGATCATTATTTGATGGCTTCCAAAGAACAAAATCCATAGGGTTTCGCTTATATGGAGCAACTTCGACACGTGCACCTGCGATCATGTCATCAATAGAGCGCCCTGATAATTCTCCATAAGCCTCATATGAGCTAACATCGAACAATACATGGCCTTCTGCAACATATGCATGTCCTTTTTTTATTAATTCAGAGGACATTTCAATCATTTCAGATATGTATTCTGTAGCTCTTGGTGCATAATCTGGCTCCAAGGCACCCAAAGCAGTCATATCTTCGATATACCAATTAATAGTTTCATTCGTAATCTCACGGATAGATTTTCCTGTTGAAATTGCTTTGATATTAATTTTATCGTCAACGTCAGTGAAATTTCTGGCATAGCTCACAGAATTAATTCCATAGGTATGCCTAAGCAATCGATAAAGAATATCAAAAACAACAACAGGTCGAGCATTTCCAATATGCGCTCTATCATATACAGTCGGTCCACAGACATACATGCGTACATTTCTTTCATCTATGGGCTTAAAAGCCTCTTTTGTACGGTTTTTGACGTTATAAAGCTTAATAGACATATTTTTCTCACATTTCTTCCTTTCAAGTATCACTTTGCTAAAAGAATGAAAATAAAGAACCTTATCTAAAGCGAAGTAATTATTTTGAAGAATAAATGTTTTGATGTATTTTAAATTGCTACTTTAACATTAAAAGCTTATCTTTTTTGATTAGAGTACGGGGTAAGTAAAATGATTTTATTAAAAAATTTATTGATATTTTTCTTTTTGTTATTTGCAACTAATTCATCTGCAAAAAGCTTTCCTGTGCAAACCACTCCATATATTAGTGATTATGCAAATCTTTTAGATCCAGAAACTGAAGCTCGTCTTACTAAAACAATAGTAAAACTTAGACAAGATTTAGATTTAGAATTAACTATAGCTACAATTGAAACTCGATATGATTATGGAAATTTCAATTCTATAGAAGAATTTTCATATGGACTTTTTAAAAGTTGGAACCTTGGAAATTTAGCAAGAAATGATGGCGTCTTAATCTTGATATCTCGCTCAGATGGCGAAATGCGCATCGAAGTTGGGTCAAGCTATGGTGAAATATACAATAAAAGAATGGGTTTAGTCATTCAGAACCATTTTTTACCATACTTTCAGGGCAATCAAATAGCAGAGGGCATTGAGCTAGGAACATATGAGATAATTAATAGATTGCAGCCAACATATGATATTATTGATCCAAACCAACTAGATAAAATTACATTAAGTGCAGCAATTAAACGCACAAGTTTTTGGCGTGTGATAGAAGATAAATATCTTTTAATTGTATTTATTGGCATAGTACTCTTTTTGAATTTTGAGACTAGAATGCGAGATATTTTGATTGGATTACAAAGATGTCCAAATTGCCGAAGAGGCCAATTGAGAAGAGAAAGAACTATTAAAAAACTTAGAACCAAATCTAAACCTGGCAAAGAACTTATGGAAACGTTTTGTAATAGTTGTGATTATAATTCAGTTGAGCACAGATCTATACCTTCTATTCCAGATTGAAGGTTAAATGATCGGGATGATAACGTATCTAAATTTCTAAAGGGGACTAAATCTAGATACGCTTTTTATATGTGGCGTACGTTCAATTTATTTCAAGGTTAAAGATTGAAGTGTTTGCAGGGTGATTAATATAAACTTTAAAGAGGTAACCAGATTTTATTCAATGAGTATGCTTATTTATATTATGACTAAAACATATTTAAATAAAAAAAATTCCTAACAATCTCTGCCTCCAGCTAAATAAATAGTAAATTTTCCAATTATTTGTAATATTTATTTAAAAAAAACTTTACAGAATCTAATATCTGCAGCAATCTTTATCCATGATTGATTTAGATTGGATGACATGTTTAATTTCTCGCACTATTGGTGCCGGGCGTGGACGTGCTGCAAGAGGATCACCAAATACTTTTTGAGACAAATTTTTAATTCAAAAAGGGATATTATATGACAAATGTTACTCGTAGATCAGGTGGTCGCTCAGCTCGGCAAGCTTTGAGATCTTCAAAATTATCTGATGATCTAAGACCAATCAGGCCAGGTATGGAAGGTGGTAAATATAAACCACTTTCTGAGTCTGACACACTAAAAATTCACCACGCAGCTCTTGATGCTTTAGAGCAAATTGGACTAGCTGACGCACCCCCAAGTGGGGTAGAAATATTAACTAATGCAGGCGCAATACTAGGAGATGATGGTCGAATTAGATTTCCTCGTGCATTGGTTGAAGACATGCTAGCGAAAGCTGCTAAATCAATCACCTTATATTCTCGAGATGGTAAAAATGATTTAGATATTGGTGGTAATCGTGTTCACTATGGTACAGCAGGAGCTGCAGTGAATCTTGTTGATATCGATGGAAATAATTACCGTGAATGTTTACTCCAAGATCTTCACGATGCAGCTAAAATAACACAGCAACTTGACAATATACACTTTTTCCAAAGACCGATGGTATGTAGAGATATCGCAGATAATTTTGAAATGGATATGAATACTATTTATGGCGCAACATCTGGAACTTCAAAACACATAGGATCTAGCTTTACTGAACCATCTTTTATTCCAGGGATTTTAGAACTTATATATGACATTGCAGGTGGTGAGGATGCGTTTCGTGAACGACCATTCATATCAAATAGTAATTGCTTTGTTGTGCCGCCAATGAAATTTGCCACTGAAGCATGTGAAGTGATGGAAGCATGTATTCGTGGTGGCATGCCAGTATTATTACTTTCAGCGGGAATGGCTGGTGCAACTGCACCTTCAACCGTTGCTGGTGCAATTGTACAAGCTGTAGCAGAATGCCTTGCAGGCATTGTATATGTAAATGCTATGAAGCCTGGACATCCTGCAATATTTGGCACTTGGCCTTTTGGATTAGATTTAAGGACTGGTGCAATGAGTGTCGGATCTGGGGAACAAGCATTATTAACCGCAGGATGCGCCCAAATGCATAAATTTTATGGTGTTCCTGGAGGTGCAGCTGCTGGTGCATCTGACTCAAAAATGCCTGATATGCAAGCAGGTTGGGAACAAATGTGTTCAAGCGTAATGGCTGGGTTATCTGGATTAAACATGGTTTATGAGGCAGCAGGCATGCATGCTTCTTTACTTGGTTTTTGTCATGAATCATTAATACTAGGTGATGATTTAATTGGTCAATCAATGCGATGCGTGAGGGGTATTGAGGTAAACGATGAGACATTAGCTTTAGATCAAATTGCAGATGTATGTTTAAATGGCCCTGGCCATTATCTAGGCACTGATCAAACATTGGGTAGAATGCAATCTGATCATGTTTATCCTCAACTAGGGGATAGAACCAGTCCAAAAGAATGGGCTGAAATTGGAAAGCCCGTTTTAACTGAAAAAGCCACAAAAATAAAAGAAGACATTTTATCAAAACCATCAGAAGTTGCTTTTGATCCTATCCTTGATGCAAATCTCAGAAAGAAATACAAAATACACTTAAATATGAACTAACAAAGGGCTTAAAGTGAACAAATACATATTTTCGACAGCGTTATTATATTTACTTTCGACGAACTTAGCGTTTGCCGTTGGAGGTACGGCAAGCGTTCTAACTGGTTTATTGCACCCTATTCTAGGTTTTGACCATTTAATTGCTATGATAGCTGTCGGTTTATTATCAATTCAAATTGGTGGAAAACACATTTTAGGATTGCCTGCATGTTTTGTTTTAATACTTTTTATTGGAGCATTAATTGGACTTTTGGCCATTCCAATACCCCAAGTTGAGGGTGTAATTAGCCTATCAGTAATAGTTCTTGGAATTGCTATTGCATCTCAATCTAGAATTGGCATTTGGATAGCTTATCCAATTGTGGCAATATTTGCCTTTTTTCACGGGCATGCACATGGTGGTGAAATACCCTCTTTAGGAAACCCAACATCATATATCACTGGCTTTTTAATTGCATCGGCTATTTTACATTTTCTTGGCATTGGAATTGGTACCATTTCAAGAACAAAAAAAATTAGGTCAATGATAGGTGCTGCATTCGCTGGGATAGGATTACATATGATATTGTTGATATATGGTTTAATTTAGTCAGGCACTCTAAAAAAAACAGTCTTCTCACCCATTGGCCCAAAATCAAAGTTAAACCTTAAAGTTTCACTTGGGATTAAAGTAGAGTCTGTCAATAAGCGAAAACTCTTTTCAGATGTTTCGAATTGTTCTCCAGGAGACAGCTGTAAGAAATCCAACTCTGACCAAATCGTTTTTCCGAATATGTTAAACCCACGTTCAATTTTAGCATTAGTTTTTTCCATACTAAACTGCATAACTTCAATATTTCTTAAAATAATAGGCACAGATAAAGGATTTGTAAGTTTAAGCTCAAGGGCTTTCCAAATTAGATTATCAGCCATGATGTTGTTACTGTGAATCTCAATATTTACTTCCTCAATGTTATCATTATGTCCAATTTCAGCATGAGAGATATTTACGGAAAGTAATATAAAGAAAATAGATAATATAAGCTTTTTCATGACAGTTAACTTTTAAATAACCCCTAGTCCATTCAAGCCATCAACTACGAATTGAACAGATAACGCAGCCAACAGCATGCCCATTAATCTTGTGATTACGTTAATACCAGTTTTGCCCAACAATCTTTCAAATGGACCACCCAAAGAAAAGAATATGAATGTTAGAAACACCACTGAAATCATCGCAGATAAAACTACCAAAGTAGATGTAACGCCTGAAACATCGCTATCTAGCAACAAAATCATCGTAGCCATAGAACCCGGTCCCGCTATTAATGGTGTAGCAAGGGGAAAAACTGAAGGATCATCGTGAACATCCATTTCAGTTTGCTCTTCTCTACGCTGACCGCGTTTACTAAATAGCATCTCTACCGCGGTTAAAAAAAGAAGTAGCCCACCAGATATTTTAAAAGCAGGCATACCTATACCTATAAAGCTTAATAAATTTTCTCCAAGCAAACCAAATAGTAGTAATATTCCAAGTGCAACTGAACATGCCCTTAATCCTATTTTTAAACGATTTTTATTATTACCAAGTGTTAAAGATATAAAAATTGGTAGTAATCCAATTGGATCAATTACCAAAAATAGCATTACAAATGCAGTTACAAATAATTCAAACATTTAAGAATCCAAAAAATACAATTAGATAACATTCTATCCATTTTCTTTATATTTATTACAAGGAAAAGGTTACACTTTTATCAGTTTAACACTATACATTGGCTCAAATAAGGAATATCGCGCCACAATAGGCAAAGTTTTGCGTTTTTGGGTTTTAGCATTCTAGCCTTTTGGTAACATTTGGGGTTTACCAAAAATTAGATGTTAACCTGTAGTGATCCTCCCACTGGCTTAAGCCATGGAACACTGCCATGATAAGAAATAATAATTGTGATTAAAACATTAGAAGATGCACTTGCAAAACAAGGCTACGATACACTTACTCCTGTGCAATCAGAGGTAAGTAAAAAAGAATTTGAAAATTCTGATTTATTAGTTTCAGCGCAAACTGGATCAGGAAAGACCGTTGGATTTGGCATCGCCATTGCGCCAACAATATTAAAAGACGCAATAAATTTTGACAAAGCAGGTGCACCTTTAGCATTAGTGATCGCTCCTACCCGAGAGTTAGCTATGCAAGTTAAAAGAGAATTAACTTGGTTATATGGAATGGCTAAAGCAACTATAGCATCATGTGTTGGTGGTATGGATATGCGTGATGAACGAAGATCACTTGAACGTGGTTCACACATAGTTGTGGCAACACCAGGGCGCCTTAGGGATCACATTCAGAGAGGGTCAATTAACTTATCTCAAGTTAAAGCAGTAGTTTTAGATGAAGCTGATGAAATGTTAGATCTCGGTTTCAGAGAAGATTTAGAATTTATACTTTCTGAGGCGCCTGAAAGTAGACGGACTTTGATGTTCTCAGCAACAGTTCCTCGTGCAATTGTTAATTTAGCAAAAAGTTATCAAAAAGACGCAATTCGCATTACCACTGTATCAGACACAAAACAGCATGCTGATATTGAGTATATTGCTATGACCGTGTCACCTAGAGATGGAGAAAATGCCATTATAAATGCCCTTAGGTATTATGAAGCGCCTAATGCTCTTGTATTCTGCAACACAAGAGCAATGGTCAATCGATTAACATCTCGATTATCAAATCGTGGTTTTTCAGTTGTTGCGCTTTCAGGTGAACTATCCCAATCAGAACGAACTCATGCCTTACAAGCAATGCGTGATGGCAGAGCTAGAGTTTGTGTCGCAACAGATGTTGCAGCACGTGGAATTGATCTTCCAAACCTAGATTTGGTTGTGCATGCTGAACTACCCCAAAATCATGAAACTATGCTTCATAGGTCAGGTCGTACTGGCCGTGCAGGCCGTCAAGGTGTTTCAGCTATGATTGTACCTAGTCGATTTCGTAAAAAAGCAGAACGTTTGTTACAATTAGGGAAAGTAACTGCAAATTGGCAAGATGCTCCTTCCGCGAAACAAATAATTGAAAAAGATCAGGAAAGACTCTTGTCTGATAGCACTTGGACAAATTTACCAACATCTGCAGAAAAAGGCAGTGTAGATAAATTAACAGAAACATTTAATATAGAACAATTAGCAACTGCATTTTTCCGTTTATACATTGCAAATCAATCTGCACCGGAAGAACTAGCTCCATCAGGAGCAACTGGAGCACCTAAACCACGTGGCGAATTTGGACCAACAGTTTGGTTCTCTATCAGTGGTGGTCGTGAAGCAGATGCTAATCCACGCAGAATGCTCCCTATGATTTGCAAAGCAGGTAATCTTTCACGCGATGACATCGGTGCCATAAGAATACAAGATACTGAAACTTTTATAGAAATACTAAAATCAAGTGTAGAGGGATTTCTGAAAGCTATAGGGTCAAATAAAGAAATTGAACCAGGGGCCTGGCTGAAACAACTAGCTAAAGCTCCAAAAATTAAAACTTCACCACGTGATAAATTTGACAGGTCAGACAAAAATGGGAAACCTTTCAAATCAAAAAAGAAATGGGATAGTGATACAAGTAGAGACGATCGTGATCCATGGGATATTGAGCCCCCAATACGTCGTTCAAAACCAAACCCAAATAAAAACCCTGAAACACGACCAGAAGGAGGAGTTATCCCCCTAAAAGGCCGTGATAAAAAAGAATCCAAACCCGATAGTAGGAATAAAGGAAAACCGAATTGGTCAAATGAAGGCGGTAAAAAATCTAAACCAAAAAACCGCGCAAGACCAAAACCAGACGGGGATAAACAAAACGCACAAAAAGTAAATTCAAAAAAGAAAAAAATTGATCGCCCTAGAAAAGAAAAAACAAACGCACCAAGAGGGAAAAATGCTGTTTTAAAGCGTAGAAAATAAATAAACCGCTAACAAGATCTGTTAGCGGTGCAATAAGTATATGTAACTAAATACTATTTTATTTTATTACTGGCCAGGTGTCAGAAATTCTGTAACCTTCAGGCCACGGGTCACTTGGATCAAGCGTATATTGGTGTGTTCCTGTTACCCACCCTCGCCCAGTTATCTGAGGTCTGATAGCATCCATACTACCAACTTTAGTCTTTCCAAGTATTTTACCATGAAATTCAGAACCTATAATGGATTTCCCAGTAAAGTGATCTCCAGTTTGCATTTGACCCTTTGCATGTAATATTGCCATTCTAGCAGACACAGCAGTTCCCGTTGGTGAACGGTCTAACTTCCCAGGCTTAATTGAAACTATTGATTTTGCGCATAGTCCAGTTTCATTTTTTTTAATTTCACCCGCAAACAAACAAAAAGAATGATGCGTCCAATTGGGTTGCTCTGGATGCTGGAATTTCAACTGAGCATTAGCTGCATTTGTTATCTTAACACCAATTTCTGCTAGGTCTTTTGCCTCATCTATATTTAAAGAAAGACCTAATGCGTTCGGATCAACAACAACAAAACTATCACCTCCAAAAGCAGTATCAACTTTAATGCTTCCAAAGCCCTCAACATCTAAATAAACGTCAAGAAGGCTAGCAAATGATGGTAAATTTTCTAATTCTATTTTTTTTGCTTTACCACTCTCACAGTAAGCTCTGATGCTAACAAGTCCGCCTGGGGCTTCTAATGTCATTTCTGTTATTGGTTCTTGCATGGGAATAATACCTGTATCTAGTAAAACTGTAGCCACACAAATAGAGTTTGAACCAGACATTGGGGGTGTATCCTCAGGTTCCATTATTATAAACGCTGCATCTGCTAATGCATTTTTTGGTGGAACTAATAAATTTACATGTCTAAACACACCACCCCTTGGTTCATTAAGTACAAAATTTCGTAAAGTGGCATCATGTGCAATCCAAGTACGTTGGTCCCAAATTGTATCGCCAGGTGGTGGTAAAACACCACCTACAATAACGTCCCCTACCTCACCTTCAGCATGGCATGAAACGACATGTATGATTTTTTTTGTTTGCATTGAAAGTAATCTTTTATATTTGTACTTCATTAAATAAATAAAGTATCGTTTATTCAATAGGTTATTTTAAAATAACATTATCAAATTTTATCTTCTTTGCTAAATTCTACCGGAAATACATTGAAAGAGAATAAATTTACTTTAGAATTAAAAGCTTAATTCCTTTCAGTAAAAATAAGAAATTACAACATAGGTAGAAACTCATGTCATTAAGAATGATAACTTATAAAGAAACAAAAAAATTAGTATCATGGCTAGAAGCAATGGACGCATTACGAGCTGGGCACTTTCTCAAGGAAGCACAAGTTGGTGATACATTTCTTGGTTCAAAGAATGCAGTATTATTGAGCAGGTCTGCATACATTGAAGGATTAGGGTATGGTGTAAAAGCAGTAACTGCAATTGCAGAAAACTCTAAAAGAGGATTACCAACGGTTCAAGGTGCAATGATGATATATGAACCTATTACTGGAGAATTGAGTGCTATTATTGAAAGCAAATTAATTACCGAAATAAAAACAGCAAGTGACTCAATTTTAGCTGCACAATTATTAGCAAGACCAGATAGCAAACACTTACTGATTATAGGAGCTGGTACTGTTGCAGAAAGTCTTATTTATGCATATTCAGCTGCATTTCCTGACTTAGAAAAAATTACAATTTGGGCTAGAAATACTGAAAAAGCGAAAATTTTAATAAATAAAATCAGTAATTTAGATATTACTATTGAAGTAAGCAGTGACATTCAACTAACCTCTGCCAATGCCGATATAATTAGCACAGCAACAATGGCACATGAACCTATCCTTAAAGGCGAATGGGTTAAGCCTGGTACTCATATTGATTTAATTGGAGCATTCACTTCAGATATGAGAGAAGCTGATGATTTTTTAATGTCTTCAGGTTCAATTTTTGTTGATAGCAGAGCCACAACGATTGAACACATTGGAGAATTAACGATACCTATTTCAAATGGGATAATTAGTAAAAATGACATAATAGGAGATTTCTATGATTTAATTCCTTCATCAAAAAGTGGAAGAAAATCAAACGATGAAATAACTATATTCAAGAATGGTGGTGGTGCACATTTAGATCTTATGATTGCAAAATATCTTATAGAAATTTCTAATAATAGTATTTCATAAAACTGATTGGTGCACTTCGATTATGTTACCCTCAGGGTCATGAAAAAAAACTTGATGCCATTCTTTAGCAAATGTCGTTCCATAATCAGAATATGGTATATTATTACTATCAAGCATTGATAAGAATTCCTGAATATTATCAGTTTTGAATGCTATATGCCCTCTTTCTACTGGGTTTATTATTTCATTATGCTTAAAACCAATATCTAAATTGCGTTCAGCTAAATGCATTTGCATTTTTCCATCAGTTGCAAATTTTATCTTTCCGCTATAACCAGCATCTTTGGTTTCATCTGGCCGTGGAAACATTTCAATAGGAATATTATCAAGACCTAATATTTTTGTATAGAAATTATGTAACCTATCCACATCCTCTGAAACAAAATTAATGTGATGAAATTCAAGTTTCATATTTATAATCCTCATCGATTAACATAATTTATAATAATATTTCAAAAGATTGATACTTTTTAAAAATACATTATTAGATATATCTAAATATAATTTTTAAATGATTGGATCACCTATGGAAATATACATTCTTAAGTTTTTGCATTTTTTATCAATTTTTATTGCAGGTGGTATTGGAATTGGTGGTGCAGTAGTTCAATCGGTTCATTTAAAAGCAAAACAACCCCCTACTCCACTTGTAGGACGATCAATGCAAATATTAGGAATAATGGGTCTCGGATCTTTAATTGTATTGTGGCTTACTGGTTTAGCGTTGCACGGAATAATTTATCAAGGTGCCTACCTTGGAACTGCTTTTGCAGTTAAATTGATAGGAGCTACCATACTGCTTCTTATGTCTATAATTGGCAATATTCATATATATAAATCTTCCATGAACAAAACGCCGCCAAACGCAAGGTTAATGAAACCAATCACCTCAATTGGTAGAATAGCACTTATTTTTGTTCTAGCTGGAGCAGTTGTAACTTTTAACAACTAACAGAAAAGATTAATTGAATATCATTATGATTATTTGGGCAAAGAATTAATAACAATTTTTGCCCAAAGTAAAATTCCTGTATTTATTAATTCATCATTAAAATCATAGTATGACGAATGTAATGGAAGATTATTAGGAGAATTTTCACCATTTCCAAGTAATAGAAAGCAACCGGGAACTTGATTGCAGAAATGTGCAAAATCTTCAGAAAAGCTCATTGCTTCTCGATCAGGCAAAACATCAAGCGCTAGTTCATTTGCACTCTGTATTACGATATCTGTCGGCACTTGCGCATTAATTGTTTCAATAAACTCTGTATTGAAACTGTGATTAACTTCTATTTCATGCTCAGTAGCTATTCCCTGACACATTTTATCAATTAAATTTTCAATTAGATCTCTGTCAGCTGAATTTTTTGTTCGTACATCGCCTTTTATAACTGCCGATCCAGCAAGTATATTTCTTTGACCATCACTTATAAACTCGGTTACAGAAAGAACCGCACCTGATCCTGGTGATAACTTTCGGGAAATAATAGTTTGAAGTGACATTATTAATTCTGATCCGATTGCAATCACATCTTTGCAAACATGAGGCATTGATGAATGTCCGCCAATTCCGTTTAATTCAATTTCAAACAAACTTTCACTAGAACAAATTTGCCCTACACGAGTTGAAACCTCTCCTAAAGGTGAACCAGGTAAATTATGAAATGCATATATCTCAGATATAGAAAACTTTTCAAACAACCCTTCCTCAATCATTGCCTGAGCTCCCAAGCCATGCTCTTCATTAGGTTGGAAAATGAAAACAATTCTTCCATCAAAATTTCTGTCCAATGATAACTTCTGCGCAGCACCCATTAGCATTGCCATATGGCCATCATGCCCACATGCATGCATTATGCCTACAGAATTGGACACATAATCATGTATAGATTTCTCCTTTATAGGTAATGCATCCATATCAGCTCTCAACGCAATGGTTTTATTGCCTTTTCCAACTTTTAGAACTCCTACAACACCAACACCTTGATGAACTTCAAGGCCAATTTTTGTAAGGAATTTAACTATTTTTTTCTTAGTATTATCTTCACAAAAGCCTAACTCAGGATTTTTATGAAGATCATGTCTAATTTTTACAAACTTATTAACATCAAAATTCATATGCATGCCTTAGCTAAAAAAATCATTATTAAATAGATGATCTTTAAGCTAAATATGCAAGGGAAATTAATGAAAGCATTGAAGTCCAGACTATAACTGGAGCAATCTTATCTGTATTTACTTTGTGAAGCATGGCCAGAGCAAAAGCCATAGCACCAGATGGCCCAGCTGAATTCAAAATTGTTAAATTGTTCCAAATTTCTGGCCGAGCACCTATTTTTAAAATTGCCCACACTACAAATGGTAGTAATAGAAGCTTTATAATCACAACAAAAGAAACTGATTTTGTTGGAATAATAGAGTGGAAAGACAAAATTACTCCAAGTGCTAAGAGTGTCA
>Ga0233400_1000196_pt1 | contig 32274 bp, 33 predicted proteins | sample 46DmetaG_FD_182708 | JGI IMG/M metagenome (GOLD analysis project Ga0233400, IMG submission 182708) | Seawater microbial communities from Monterey Bay, California, United States - 46D | ecosystem: Environmental > Aquatic > Marine > Coastal | place: USA: California | collected 2016-10-21
TTCGTTTTTCCACATTACCATAAATACCTTGTTTTCAAGCATTTTATCCAAAACTAATTGGTCATCTACTGTTCCATCTTCATCATTATCAAGATACTGTGCCATTACATTAGCGGCGTGGAGGAGTTTGGTGTCTTCTACTGATGAAACTGCATAAATATCTATCCCAAAAACAACCACTTTTCGGTTAAAACTTAAGAATCCATTGTCAGAATGAGCAACTATGGTGAAGTTTGGGTCATTACCTGCATTAATCAGCTCTGTTGCTTTGGTATCTTCTTTACAAGACTGAAAAAATGTAATACTAAAGAAAAAAATTAGGAGTGAAAAAGGATTTATCATTTTATGAATATTCATATCTCAAATCTACAGAAAGCTATGGGACTCTTATCTGTAAATGTTAATTTGACTTATTTAAGAGGGTTGGAAATACCTGAACTTAATGAATAGGATATGCCTATGATTTATTTAAATAGTTATATTGCTTTTAAAAGCATCAATATGTTCAAAAGAAAATTTTTCTTTAAACTCTTTCTTGAAATTATAGCTATCGTAATAGGTATATCAGCTTCTTTTGGGATTAATGAAATATCTAATAAAAGAGATCAAGAAATTCAAAACGAAAGGGTTTTAAATAGCATTTTAATAGAATCAAATGATATCAAAAAATATTGTGATGATAGAATGAAAATTTGGAATCAAGATATTGATATTTATAATCTGCTTCTGAAAGACGAACTAAATTTGGAAAAATTAAAAAAAGTAGCAATAAGCAAAAACAGAATTGAATATAATTTAATTTATTATCGAGATTTTGACCCTCCGATGAATAGATATAAATCAGCTGTTAATACTGGAGATTTAAAATATGTTGACTCTGAAAACATAAAAGAATCTATTACTCGTTTACATAATTTAAATTTTACAAAAGTTGTGTCAGCAGTTGATTATGAAAAGAAAATAATTAATCTTATTATAGAATTGATAACGGAAGAAAATCCTAGCCTTATCCTAAATGCTAATGATTCTCAAATAAATTTCGAAAAATATTTAAAATCTTTACATAAGTTTATTCATGAGAATGAAAAGCTTAAATCAAATCTTATTGTACAGCTCAAATATTTTAAAACAAGGGTTTCATTATTAAAAGTTTATATGATTACTCTTGATGAACTTCAGTATAATATTGAAGAAACGCTAAAAGTTAATTAATTTGTTGATATTCGTCAACAGTAAGATCTCCTTTTGCATTTAATAACTGATCAAGCATTGATTTCATATCAAAAAAATCGTGTTCTTTAGCAATTCTTCCATCCCGCATAGTGACAATTGTAGTCCCTGATAAATTTAGTGAATTACCAGTAGCAGGTATTCCAAAGAAATTTCCTGTGTGCTTTCCTTTAAAATTCCAGTGCTTTATGAGCTTATTCCCTTGTCCAAAGGCATCAACAATTGTCCATTCAATCCCAGAAAAACCAGTCAGATAATTGGCATAATACTCTAAACACGCTTCAATTCCGACTAAATCTCCCTCCGAAGTAACTATGATAATATCTTCAGTAAAGTTTTTGTCATTTACTACGCTCGTATCTCCAGCTAAAAATGAATTCCATACGTTTTGGTACATTTCAAGATCTCTTTCTAATTGATTTGCAGAATCAGATTCTTTATTTTCTTTGGATTGGTTATTGCAACTTGTAGCAAAAATTAAAAAAGTGAGTAGTAGTATCTTTTTCATTCGATTGATTTATGATTAATAATACCTTAAAGATATAGATAATGGATTGAAAAGAAAAACCCTCCATGAGGGAGGGCATATAAAGTATTTTAGTTTTAATTAGAGCATCATTGATTTTTTTCTTGATAAAGTGCGACTTCAGCAAAAATTGCAGCTGGATCAACATAGCAGCTGGTCTTGGTTATTTTGTCACCTTCCCATTCCCATCTACAATGGCATGGATAAGAATATTCTTTACCACTTAGTTTTGATTTCGCAGACCAAATAAAGTCATGAAATGTTTTGGTTTTGCCATCTGTCATATAACCTGTATAGATTTTTCTATCATTATGCTTTATATCATCAAATAATACTGAGTGAAAATTATAGCCTTCGATAATCCCATCTACATTATACACTAAGTCATTAAAAAAGTGCTGACTTTCTGGTGTAAAATAATCTCTTGCAATATCAAAATTCCCTGCTAAATAAGAATCAGCAAGCTTTTCAATTACTTTAGATTTTTCGTCATCGTTTTTAATTATTCCATAGGAAGTTTCTTTTTGTTCAGGGTTTTGAGCACATGATAAAAAAATAAATGTGGTGAATAGATAAATAGCTTTCTTCATTTTAGTTGATTTATGGTTATTAATACCTCTAAGTTAGAAAGTTTAGGTTACATATCAAATCCCAACTCCCTGTTTCAGTAGAAAAACCGTTTTTTAAAACCCACGCCCCTGAGCTTGAGATAGTAGTGTTTGAGAAGTTTTAGCTATTGATTTTTAGAAGAAAAAATGTGATTTGTTGCCAATATGTTGCCAATATGTTGCCAATATGTTGCCAAAAAAGGATAAAAAAATCCGTAACATCATGTTAAACAATTTGTTACGGATTATTAAAGTACCTTGGGTGGGAATCGAACCCACACTCCCGAAAGAACTGGATTTTGAATCCAGCGCGTCTACCAGTTCCGCCACCAAGGCTAGCGGCATCAAAAGTAGTAAAATATTTTTTCGTTTGAATTAAAAATTTGATTAATGCTATCCATTATTTTATTTATAAATTTGAGGGTTTAAATAATCATATGGAAACTCCCGCAAAAATATTCTCTTGTACGCAAAGTACAGAACTTTCAAGCTTGATTGCAGAAAAATTTGGATCTGAAATGGGCAATGTAAACTTCTCGCGTTACAGTGATGGAGAATTTCAACCCTCTTTTGAAGAGTCTGTTAGGGGGACTCGAGTATTTATCATTGGATCAACACATCCCACTTCTGAAAATCTAATGGAAATGCTTTTGATGTTAGATGCTGCTAAACGTGCTTCAGCTAGACATATCACAGCGGTGCTTCCATATTTTGGATGGGCACGACAAGATAGAAAGGATAAACCAAGAGTACCGATAGGGGCTAAACTTATTGCAAAATTATTGGAAACTGCAGGAGCAACACGAATCATTACAATGGACTTACATGCTGATCAGATACAAGGCTTTTTCGAAAAACCTGTTGATCATCTTTTTGCTTCTTCTATCTTCTTGCCTCACATAAAATCATTAGGCTTAGATAATTTAACAATTGCTTCTCCCGATATGGGTGGATCCAAGCGTGCATACGCCTATTCAAAATTCCTTAGCAGTGATGTAGTGATCTGTTACAAACAAAGAGAAAAAGCAAATATCATTTCTCATATGGAACTCATAGGGGACGTTAAAGGAAAAAATGTAATCTTAGTAGATGATATGGTAGATACTGCTGGAACACTGACCAAAGCTGCTGATTTAATGATGGAAAGAGGAGCAACTTCGGTAAGAGCAATTTGTACTCACGCTCTACTTTCTGGAAATGCATATGAAAAAATCGAAAGTTCGAAACTGGAAGAATTAATTGTTACAGATTCTATTCCTTCAAGAATTAGTCACCCTAAAGTAAAAGTGTTATCTTGCGCCCCATTATTCGCTGAAGTTATGAGAAATGTTCACTACAATCAGTCAATAAGTTCAAAATTTATAATGTAATCTTAATTTAAAACTAATGAAATCTATTACCATTAACGGATCTAAAAGAGAAAGCGTAGGCAAGGTAGCTACCAAAGCGTTACGCAATGCTGGCAGAGTTCCTTGTGTTTTATATGGTGGAGGAGAACCTCTTCACTTTTCTGCACAAGAACTTGATTTCAGCAAACTTGTTTATACTCCTAACGCTCACACAGTTGTGATTAATTTGGAGGGAGAAAATATTGCTGCTATTTTGCAGGATATCCAATTCCACCCATTAACAGACAAAATCATTCACATTGATTTCTATCGTCTTTTTGATGACAAAGAAGTATCTATGAATATTCCTGTAAAAGTTGAAGGTGCAGCTCCTGGAGTGCTTAATAGTGGTGGAGTTTTAGTGCTTAACAAACGTAAATTGCGTGTAAAAGCACTTCCTAAAAATCTTCCAGACGTTATAGTTGCGAATATTTCTAACCTTAAATTAGGAAACAAATTATACACAGCAGAGCTCCAAACAGAAGTCTTTACAATAGTTCACCCTGACAATACGGTTGTTTGTCAAGTAAGAACTTCTAGAGCCTCAATTCAAGAAGAAGAAGAAGAAGAAACGGAAGAAGCGACTGAAGAAGGAGGAAATGCTCCAGCGGAAGCGCCTGCAGAAAGTTAATTTCTACTTTTTGATCCAAAAGATAAAAGCATGTGATCTCAAAACCACATGCTTTTTTTATTTTAGACCTCATGTTTTCATTTAAACGATTTTTCTCAAAAAAAACTCCTGTACTAGCTATGAAAAAATTTTTAATTGTAGGCTTAGGTAATATAGGTGAAGAATACGAAAACACACGTCACAATGTGGGTTTCAATATTTTAAATCGATTAGCAGAAAAAAATGATTGTCTTTGGGAGTCAAAAAAATTAGCTGAGTATACCCTTTTAAAGAAAAAAGGAAGACAGTTTATTCTAATTAAGCCCACCACATTTATGAATAGAAGTGGCAAGGCTGTTCGATACTGGGCCCTTCAAGAAAAAATTCCTTTAGAAAATATTCTTATTTTGACTGATGAAATTCATCTTCCTTTTGGAACTATTCGAATGAAAGGAAAGGGAAGTCCTGCTGGTCACAATGGACTAAAAGACATTGAAAGTCAACTTAACACTCCAAACTATGCTCGATTACGTTTTGGTATTGGACAAGAGCAAAAAGCATTTGATCAAGTCAAATTTGTTTTGGATCGTTGGGACGCTTCAGAAGAAAAATTATTGCACAAGCGCATAGAACAATGTACAGAAGCAATTTTATCTTTTGGTTTAGAAGGATTGTCAACGGCAATGAATCGTTATAACGGAAAGTAGATTTAAACTCTAAAGTGTTCGGAACTGAAATATTTCAGAATAAGACTGGTTACCCTCACTATCCATAGTAACAACTTGCCAAAAGTAAATTGTATCGGAGTTCAATTCTATACTACTCTGAGAGGTTCCAATTCCATCTCGCTCTTTGATCAATTCATTTTCAGTAAGACCCAAATATAAATCATAGGAAATAATATCGTCATCTAAATCAACTCCCTTCCACTTGAATGTGAAAGTGTTTGCGCCACTCAAACTAACTTCTTCTTCATCAAGTGGCTCCAATAAAACAGCAGGAAAAGGTAGATAACTTGCCTCAGGATTACCCTCTAAATAGAATTGCCAAACGGCACTTTTTCCTGTGGCTTCTGTTAAAAGGGATTTAGACACAACATACCATTGGTAAGTAGCTCCACTTGGAAGTGTAATCGATTCTGTCAAAATAGTAGTGTCCATGGTCACTTGTTCTCTTGACAATGAATTTTCAACAACCAGCTCATAGCTTTCTGTATTCAATGCTGCTGACCACTGAAAACGTACTTGTCTCTCAAAATCGTTAACTCGAGTTGCCGTATTACATGCGTTTAAGTTAGCTGGCGCAAGTAGAACAACAGGCTCAGGTGCTGGAATAGGATCAGGGCCACATCCCAAAATTAAAAAGGAAATAAATACTAAAAGCCTCTTCATTTCTTTAGTATTTTTAAGGTTTCTGAATAGGTGTCATAATCAATTCTTAGTAGATACCATCCTTGTTTAAATAGATTCATCGGAACTAAAACAACCTCATTTTCTCCTGCTGAATGCGCTCTTTCCCAAATCATCTCACCTGCCCCAGTATAGAGTCTTAGATTGGCTTTGCGATTCCCTGGCAAAAGAAGAGTTGCTTCATTCGCAACAGGATTAGGAAAAATTTGTGCCTTATCCCCTAAATGGATCCATTCCTCAAAAACCCCTTGACATAAAAGATCTGAAATTACTTTTACAAAATTTGTTTTCTGGGTCAATTCTATTTGAATTTTTTCTCCACCTGTATATGTCTTTGTTTGCCCATTAATGATGACTTTAAATTGATCTGCTCCAGAAATATCTAAATCTAACATAGATGAAGAGGGATCCAGTATAGCGCTTACCTCAAGTAAAGGAGGTGAAGAAATTTCAATTTCAAAACAATATTCAAAATCTAGAAAGGAGTCCGTTCGAACACAGATACTATAATTTCCTGATGCTAGATTTCCAAGGTTTTTCCCTTGGGGTGTAAAAATGAGTTCTCTTTGAAAACCATTAGGACCAATTATTAAGGCAGTATAAACATATTCAGCCCTTGCATCAAAAGTCAAAACTCCATTTTCATTTTCAGGACAACTTGTATTCTTTTTTGCTATACTGATGTTTTGAGAAGAAAAAATATCACATACATCTCCAATTCCATTTTCATCAACATCAGCTTGATTTTCATTGGTCATAAAAGGGCAGTTGTCGTATTCATCCACAACGGAGTCATTATCGCTATTGATCTTTGGAACTCCCAGAACACACAACTCCAAAGTGAAATCAAGTAGTCTTCCTGAATCTTCCTGAAACCGATCTTCCACAATAAGCTGCCACGTACCTCTAGACGAAGTTCCGTAGAGCGAACTAATATCCTGAAGAGGTTTAAATGAACCTGTAAAAGGGGCTTCTGCTTCAAAAATATTAACCATAGCTTCTTGATCAAAGAGGGTTTGGGTGTAGTTATTATCCGATTCCCCTATTTCACTGCTCAACAAATAGAGCGACCCATCCGGAGACTCAAGGTATAAAACTAAATCCCCCACCCAGGTATGTTCAATATCTACCAAAACATCGAGATCTACTATAGGTAAATCGTAACTTATCTCTAAAGAAGCAGTGGTCACCCCTACCTGACTGTCTGTTGCATCATTCAATGTTTTTGGAAGCGCTATTGAAGTAGTGTCCATACAAGAAACCTCACTAGTATTAAAAGAGAAAACCTCAGAAAATGGAGCTTCGCTACAACCATTTTGACCCTGAACTCTCCAATAATACCTTGTGTTAGGTAAAAGGTTTTTTAATAAAAACTGATTTTTAGTCAAAAGCGTATCTTTTACAAATGAATTGAAATTTTCATTCAAAGCGACTTGTAGTCGGGAACTGTCCACATTAGCATCAATTTCCCAATCAAATTGTAAATTTATACTTTGATCAATCGCTTGATTAATTGGATTACTTAACACCGTAGGATCTATATTTTGATTCCGTTGCTTCAACACAAAAAGAAAGGTTTCCGTTTTGTTTGCCAGTTGAACACCAAAAAACAAACTTAAGTCTGAAGGGGAAACACCACTAAGTCCTCTCAATATAAAATATCCTGAATTATCTGAAGCTGAATAGCTGGATTTAGAAAATTGAACTTGTACTCCAGAAGGTAAACCTTCAATTTGTGGAATAAACGATTGAGTGAAACCGTTTTTCCTTTCAATAGTAAAATCAAATCTAACAAAATCACCCGTACAGTTTTCTTTGAGATAAGCATCATATTGAATAACAATGTCACGGGCTTCAATTGAAAAATCTATTTGATTTATGGCGAAAAAAATACCCTCTACCGCTTTAATCTTTATCCTTCCTTGAGATGTATTTATATCATTTGGAATAAATACTTCTGCAGAGCCTGAGTTGGGTAAGTTACTTCCTAAAGTCTCAGTAAAAGTCAAGCCCCCATCAGTTGATAATAAAATCATTACCTCAGTCGCATTGATTGGAGCTTGATTAGTATTCGCAACATTCCAATAAATTTTTTCTCTTCCACCACCCTTTAAAACAATGCCCTCTTCATTTAGCGAAGTAACTTCAAAGGGACCTGAGGCAGCATCAACGTTTACAGTTACTCTATCTTGAGCAAGCTGAATCGAATTCTCAAAAGGTTTTCTAACGGTTAGTCCCCACTCCATAGTCCTTGCTACAAGCGGAACCGTTTCCCATGCGTCATCAACTCCAGGATTTTCTTGAGTCAAGCTGTTTGTTATTAAACGCTCTTGATTGGGGATCATCCTATAGGAATCTAGAGAAGGAGGAAGAGATCGCGCCATAGATCCAGTCGCGTTATACGGTCCAAAATTATCGGAAGTGATCTGACCACTATCTAATTGTTCCCAGCAATACGTTGTACCCATTAGGCTTTCAAGCTGTTGCGCTTTCAATTCATAAGGGGTCCCTATGGGAATATAGTAATCATCACCCGCATGTGTAATAAAAACAGGTGCATCAATAGTTTCATTTTGCGCACAAGTTGTGGTGGCAACCACATCTAAGATATTTTGAATACTATGGTAATGAAAATAAGGGTCTCCATGAAGCTGAATATCATCTTCTCCAGTTATCCCTGCATACCCCATTATTGTAGAACCACTACCAGGCTCGGCATTAAATCCAGTTCCTTCAGCATCAAATGAAAAAGAATGAAAGGCACCAAATTGGTGACCAATTTCATGACCTGCATAATCTAAATCAAAATAATCATTGCGATACTCTCCCCCAAAAACATCACGAAAAGGATGAGATGAAAATCCTTTCCCTTTTTTGCCTGATTCGCAAACACAACCTATACACCCTGCATCTCCATTCGGTTGACCGTAATCAAACAAATGTCCTACATCATATGCTTCATTCCCTAGAACTTCATCCAATGTTGACTGTAATTCACTTGCAAAATTACCTGTAAAAGGATCTGTTTCTGCATCTTCATAAAATAAGCGTTCATCAGAAACTAGCTCTAACCTAACTTTTACTTCATCTTCAAACACACTACTAATCCTGTTTAAAGAACTGACTACGGCGCCAAAGGCATCTTCCACATTGGTGCCATTTGAATCATCATTATCTCCCCAAAAGCTGGTATACTCTGCTGTGGTTGCAATTGCAATTCGGAAGGTTTTAATAATGTTATTACTACGTTTTGATTGTGAATCTAAAGTTTTCACTTTGCTTTTTAATTCAACAGCATCTTGCGTTTTACAGGACAGAGAAAGTGTCTCATCCGTTTTTGATTTTAAATAAGTAAAATGCAAGTTTTTTTGGCCCTTCTGGGTTTGAATAAAAAAATCTGGTCCGTCAACTAATTTCAACCATGCGTTGATTCCATTGGGATGTGTACTCAATCTTACACGGACATTGGGGCGGCTTCTACTTCTTCCTTCGTAGGTGTTTATATTTGGAAAGCGCTCTGAAAGTGCTTTAGACAACAAGCCTAGTTTGCTGATTGAAAAAGTTTCCATTTGGCCTTTTTCATTAGGTAAAACCATCAGCTGATGCTCTTCACCTGAAATATCTACTTTTTGAGTGGATTGAATAGAACCTGTGTTTAATATATAATAGGCTTTTCCTAACTGTTGTGAAGACAAAACGTTTCCTCCTGGAGCTTGAACTTGCCTCCATACCTCTTGTGCATTTACTCTTACTATCAATAAAAAAAGAATTAATAGGAGCCAGTTGGGGTTTGTTTTCCAGGAAAAAGAAAAATTTTTCAAATAATCTGAAGGTTGATTTAATGAATTTTTATTAAGAGCTAACACGTTAAAAATAAGGAAACAAATTAGTCTATCTATGATATTGGCTTATTTTTGTTGCTTCAATCAATTTTGTTCTCAAAAGAATGCAAGTCGTTAATGACATCAAAAACTATCGAGCAGACAAAAAATCCATTTTAACCATTGGCACTTTTGATGGTATTCATGTTGGGCATCAAAAAATAATCAAAACACTTGTAGCCAAAGCAAAAGAAGAAAATTTACTTGCTAATGTGCTAACGTTTTTTCCTCATCCCAGAATGGTGCTACAAAAAGAATCTCAAATTAAATTGATTGATACTCTCAAGGAACGTGAAAATTTTTTGAGAGAATTGGGGGTTGACAATCTTATCATTCATCCATTTTCAATTGCTTTTTCAACACTAACAGCATTAGAATTTACACAAGATATCTTGGTCAATCAACTCAATATTGCCTCCTTGTTCATTGGTTATGACCATCGTTTTGGAAAAAATAGAGAAGCAACCGTTGAGGATTTAAAAGAATATGGTGAGCAGTTTAATTTCAAGGTTAGCGTAATCAATGCACAAGAAATTGAATTCATAGCAGTCAGTTCAACAAAAATACGAGCAGCAATTCAAGCTGGTGATTTCATTAAAGTAGAACGGTACCTAGGTCGCACTTTTCAATTAACAGGCAAAGTAACCAAAGGAGAAGGTATTGGCAGAACATTAGCATTTCCTACTGCTAATCTCACTATTGATTCTCTATATAAAATCATTCCACCACAAGGGGTTTATCTGGTTTCATTAGAGATTAATAGGGTTTCTCATTTCGGGATGATGAATATTGGCACAAGACCTACTTTGAATGGGAATCATCAAAGTATTGAGGTTCATGTTTTTGATTTTAACCATGATTTATATGGTAAAATAATTACCGTTTCCCTTTTAGAAAAAATAAGAGACGAACAGAAATTTGATTCATTAGAGGCGCTTAAAACACAATTAATAAAAGATGAAGAAATTTGTAAAAGAACCCTGAACGTAAAAGGGTTCATCTAAAATTACTTTATTTTTACACAAAATAATTTCCATGCTTGCACTTCAATTTTTAAGAGAAAACAAAGAAGCTATTTTAAAAGGCTTAGAAAAAAGAAATTTCAAACAACCTGAATTAATTGATTCAATTATAGAGTTGGATCAAGAAAGACGAAGTCAACAAGCTACTTTAGATCAACAATTAGCCAGAGCAAACCAATTGGCAAAAGAAATCGGTAGCCTTTTTAAAAATGGAGAAGCAGAAAAAGCAACGGTCTTAAAAGAAGAAACGGCAACCCTCAAATCACAAACTAAAGCGCTTCAAGAACAATTACAAGAAACTTCAAATGCGCTTTTTGAATTACGAACACAGATTCCTAATGTCCCTCACGAAAGTGTTCCTGCGGGAACTACAGAAGAGGATAATGAGGAGATTTTTAAATCGGGATCCATCCCACAACTTGATGAAAAAGCACTCCCTCATTGGGAATTAGCAAGCAAATATGATCTTATAGATTTTGAATTGGGAAGTAAGATTACTGGGGCTGGTTTTCCTGTTTATAAAGGAAAAGGCGCGCGTTTACAACGTGGATTGATCAACTATTTCCTCGACCAAAATACTGCTGCTGGATATAAAGAAATGCAAGTACCTCATCTAGTAAATGAAGCTTCTGGTTTCGGAACAGGTCAGCTTCCCGACAAAGAAGGACAGATGTATCACGTACAGAATGACGATCTTTATCTAATTCCCACGGCAGAGGTTCCCCTAACCAATCTTTATCGCAATACCCTTCTTGAAGCCTCTGAACTCCCAATTTGCATGACAGGATACACTCCTTGTTTCCGAAGAGAAGCTGGAAGTTATGGCGCTCATGTTAGAGGATTAAATAGACTTCACCAATTTGACAAAGTTGAGATCGTTCGTATTGAAGAACCTCAAAATGCAATGCAAGCTTTAGATCAAATGGTAGAACATATAAAATCAATATTAAACGCATTGGAACTCCCTTATCGAATCTTAAGACTGTGTGGTGGAGATATCGGTTTTACCTCTGCACTTACTTATGATTTTGAGATTTATTCTACAGCCCAAGAACGTTGGCTAGAAATTAGCTCGGTTTCTACTTTTAATAGTTTCCAAGCTGAACGTCTTCAATTGAGATACAAAGACAAAACAGGAAAAAAACAAAATGTACACACACTTAATGGAAGTTCGCTAGCATTACCAAGAGTAGTTGCTGGTTTATTAGAAAACTGTCAGACTCCAGAGGGAATTATAATTCCAAAAGCATTGGTACCCTATACTGGCTTTGATCGAATCGACTAATGATTATTTATAATATTACTTCGCAAGTAGCTCCAGAGGTACAAGAAAACTGGCTAGAATGGATGCAAACATATTATATCCCAAAGGTATTATCAATCGATCTTTTTGAAGATATTACCATTTTCAAAGTGAGTATGGACCAACCCATGGATCCTACTTTTGCTACACAATACAAGGCCACTTCAAAAGAAATACTTCAACGTTATTTAAATACAGAAGGCCCTCATCATAAAAAGGAGATGCAAGATAAATTTGGTGAGCAGGTTTTATCTTTTGAAACCCATTTGGAATTCGTAAGTAAACAATCATGAAACCAGTTCGTGCAAAAAAGAAATTAGGGCAACATTTTTTGACAGATCTCAAGATTGCACAAAAAATTGCCGACACCCTAAATTTTAAAAACTACACTAAAGTTCTAGAAATTGGGCCTGGAATGGGAGTTCTTACGCAGTTCTTAGTTCCTAAAACAAAAAATCTTTTTTTGATAGAAATCGATAATGAGTCTGTTGAATATTTAAAAAAAACCTACACTCAGCTTGAAACCAATTTAATAGAAGGGGATTTTTTAAAAATAAATATAGAAGAGCTATTGGGAAATGATTCTTTTGCAGTCATTGGAAATTTTCCATACAATATTTCAACACAGATTGTTTTTAAAACTCTAGCGCATCGGGATAAAATTCCCTTTTTTGCTGGAATGTTTCAAAAGGAAGTGGCCGAACGTATTTGTGAACCTCCTGGATCAAAAAAGTACGGTATCTTGTCTGTTCTAGCACAAATATTTTACGACACCTCTTACCTCTTTACTGTTCCTCCAGAGGTGTTTAATCCTCCACCAAAAGTAGATTCAGCAGTAATGCAAATGGTTCGTAAAGAGAATTTTATTTTAGATTGTGATGAAGCATTGCTCTTTAGGGTTGTAAAACTGAGCTTTCAACAGCGAAGAAAAACATTACGTAACAGTTTAAAAACAATGAATCTTCCTGATAATTTAAGAGAAGATGCTATCTTTGACCTGAGGCCAGAGAAGCTCTCTGGTGATGACTTTATCCAACTCACAAAAAGAATTGGCAATGGGAACTTTTCAAATTGATACGCCCCTTTTAGAGAACATTAAATCCTTAATTGAACAAGGGAAAAATGCCGCTTTAAAGAGAAAATTAAATTCCATCCATTATGCCGATATCGCTGAAATCATAGAGTTACTTTCTATTGACGAGGCCACCTACATTATTAAACTTTTAGAAAGTGAAACAACTGCTGATGCTCTTGCAGAAGTAGACCCTGACACAAGGGAACGCATCTTAGAAAATCTTTCTGCTAAAGAGATTGCTAAAGAAGTTGCAGAACTCGATTCCGATGATGCCACCGATATTATTCTCGAATTGCCTGAGTCAAGACAAGAAAAAGTCATGTCCCAGATTGAAGATGATGAACGAGTTAAAGACATCCGCGAACTTCTAAAATACGACGAAAATACTGCAGGAGGTCTTATGGCAAAAGAGCTTGTAAAAGTAAAAGAAGATCTTAGTGTCTTAAAATGTCTCAATGAAATGCGGGCGCAAGCTGAAAATGTAACACGAGTTCATTCTATCTATGTTGTAGATCAAAAAAATACCCTCAAAGGTAGGTTGTCACTCAAAGATTTAATCACCGCTAACTCTAAAGACAAGGTTAAAGATATTTATATTCCCAATGTTGATTTTGTTACAGTAGATCAAGACAATGAAGAAGTAGCCAAAATTATGTCCAAATATGATTTGGAAGCTATTCCAGTGGTAAACAACAAAAAAGAGTTAGTGGGTCGAATTACCATTGATGATATTGTAGATGTAATCAAAGAAGAGGCTGATAAAGACTACCAACTCGCCGCAGGTATTTCCAATGATGTTGAAGCAGATGATACGATCTACGAACTGGTAAAAGCGAGACTCCCTTGGTTGTTTCTTGGTTTATTAGGTGGACTAGGGAGTGTTTTTATCCTTCAAGATTTCGAAGCTGTAATGGAGCAGCCCAGGTTACGTAATTTATTTTTCTATACCCCATTGATTGCTGCCATGGCAGGAAATGTTGGTGTTCAGTCCTCTGCCATTATTGTTCAAGGGCTTGCAAACGACACTGTAAAAGGATCCCCTTTTAAAAGATTAGTCAAGGAAATTGGACTAAGTTTAATAAACGGTTTTGCACTTGCCCTGGTCATTATTGTTTTTGGTGCTATAATCAATCAAGAATTATTGGTTAGTGTTACCATTGCTGGCTCAATGATGCTTGTTATTGTTGTTGCTGCATTAATTGGAACTTTCATCCCAATTATATTGGATAAAAAAGGGATTGATCCCGCTATTGCTACCGGACCTTTTATTACCACAGCCAATGACATTTTTGGGATTTTTCTGTTTTTTTACATTGCAAAACTAGTGTTAGCTTTTTAAATGAATCCATCCAAAATTCTACATGTAGATGAAAATCATCCTTTACTTTTAGAAGGATTAGAAGATTTGGGCTATCAAAATGTGCTAGCCTACAAAACACCTTTGGAAGAGCTTTTAAACGAAATTATTCAGTACGAAGGAATGGTCATTCGAAGTCGTTTTCCAATTGACAAAGAATTTATTGACAGCGCAAAAAACTTACGATTCATCGCACGTGTAGGTGCTGGTTTAGAAAATATAGATTTGAAATATGCTCAATCAAAGAATATTCATTTGATAGCAGCACCAGAGGGAAATAGAAATGCAGTTGGAGAACATACATTAGGACTTCTACTAGGACTGATGAATAAACTTCGGTTAGGGCATAGAAGTATTCAAGACGGTAAGTGGCTAAGAGAGACACACCGCGGATTTGAACTTGAAAACAAAACTGTAGGTATTATTGGATATGGAAATACTGGGAAAAATTTTGCTCAAAAATTAAAAGGTTTCAGTGTGCGTGTTCTTTGTCATGACATCTTACCGAATAAAGGAGATGATAACGCAACCCAAGTAGATCTTAAAACACTCATGAAAGAAGCTCAGGTATTGAGCTTACATATTCCACAAAGCATCCTCACTGAAGGAATGATTAACCAAAATTTTATCTCTGAAATGAAGCACCCATTTTGGTTTCTCAATACAGCAAGAGGGAAAGCCGTAAATACAAATGACTTAGTTAATGGACTTAAATCAGGTAAAATTCTAGGGGCTGGCTTAGATGTTTTGGAATACGAATCCGCATCATTTCATTCTATATTTAATGCCAAAAATCGCCCTGAAGCTCTTACTTACTTACTTTCAGCTGATAATGTTTTACTCAGCCCTCATGTAGGGGGATGGACAATTGAAAGTCATCAAAAACTTGCTCAAACTATTTTAGACAAAATTAAAATCTTATGAAAACAACGAAAAACGTACTAGTCCTATGTACAGGAAATTCATGTAGAAGCCAAATTGCACATGGGTGGCTATCCTATTTCACCGGAGGTACTTTCAATATATATTCTGCAGGAATAGAAACGCATGGAGTGAATCCTAAAGCCATTGCTACCATGGCTGAAGAAGGAATTGATTTAAGCAATCATACCTCAAATCTAGTGGATGAATATAAAGATATTGACTTTGATTTTATTCTTACTGTTTGTGATCATGCGGCCGAAAATTGTCCTGTTATACCCTCAAAAAATGCAATAACTATTCACCACAACTTTACCGATCCTTCAAAATTAAAAGGAACTGAAGATGAAGTGAAAGCTGCCTTTAGAAGTACACGAGAAGAAATCAAATTGTATTGTAAAGACTTTGCTAAGTCAAATTTAGCAGGCTAATTAAGCACTAATTACAAATTGAGCGGTTTCACTAGTTCTTTGTTCTAGCAAAACTTGCTTGCCTTTCTGATTGATAAACTGAGAAGCCTTAGTATCGAAATGTCGAATGGTAAATAAATCTACCCCTTCCGTGACATCGACATTAAATCTTGAACGGAGTACCATAATAAGCTCTTGTAGACGCTTGTATTTATTATTGACACAAACTGAAAAACTAATCGCAGAGTTTTGAATCAACTCAACAGGCATTTGATATTCATGGAGTAATCCAAAAATATAGCTGATATTCTCTTCCACAATAAAAGAAAAATCAATAGAAGACAATCGTATCAAAACCTGATCTTTTTTTACAATATAACAAGGTATGTGTGGATCTAAAGTTTTTCCTTTAGAAACAGAGGTACCCGACTCTAGTGGATTTTCAAACGATTTTACAAAAAGTGGAATTTCTTTACGCTGTAATGGCTGCAAGGTTTTCGGATGAATTACAGATGCTCCATAAAAAGCCAACTCAATAGCCTCTCGATAAGAAATTTGATGAAGTAATTGAGTGTTTTGAAACTCTCTTGGATCCCCATTTAACACACCAGGTACATCTTTCCATATCGTGACTGACTCTGCATTTAAAGCATAACCAAAAATTGCAGCGCTATAATCCGAACCTTCACGTCCTAAAGTAGTTGTGAAGTTGTTTGAATTACTTCCAATAAAGCCTTGTGTGATGACTAACGAAGCCGTTCCAATTTGCGATTGAATATTGGATTGAGTTAGTTCCCAGTTCAAATTTGCTGCGCGGTAATAATCATCTGTCTTAATACAATTTCGGGCATCTAGCCAAAAACTATCCATCCCTTGATTGAGTAAAAAATAGTGAATGATGGTGGTAGACAATAGCTCTCCAAAACTGACTACTTGATCATAAACAAAACTATAATCAGGTGATTTGTTCGATTTTAAAAAAGTGTGTAATTCCTCAAAAAGTTCATGAACGACAGCCACAACTTCTGCTTTCTGTTCTTGAAACAAATCATTTACAATTTGAAGATGATACTCTTTTAATGGCAAAAGAGCTGCTGGAGTTTTCGTCTTGTCTTGAAAATATTGTTCGATGATTTCTTCTAAGGCATTTGTACTCTTTCCCATAGCAGAAACGACCACTAAAGTGTCTTTGTAGCCTACTTTTTCCAAAACACTCACTAGGTTTTTAACACCTGCTGCGTCTTTGACTGAGGCTCCCCCAAACTTAAATATTTTCATTATTTACTTTTTGCTAAATAGTTTTTCATTGACTCTGCATCCATCTGTACAGTATTCCAATCTTGCAAGACATTTGCACCGCTATTTTTATAAAATTGAACCGCTGGAGCATTCCAGTCCAAAACATTCCATTCGATTCTTTGGACTCCTGCATCATAAGCATGACGAATAAAAGCGGTGTACAACTGAGTCCCAAAACCTTTTCCTTTAAACTTTTCTGAAACAATAAGGTCTTCTAAGTGAAAAGTAGGTCCCGTCCAAGTTGAAAATCTAGGATAAAACAAAGCCATTCCAATCACAATATTATTGAACTCAGCAACCAAACATTCAAATAAGGGTGTAGTTCCAAAACCGTATTTTTCAATATCGGATTGCGATAATTTTACACTTTCAGGTTCTTTTTCAAAAAGGGCTAATTCTTTAATTAATGAGAAAATAGCTCCACTATCTGAAACTATAGCAGGTCGAATAATTGCTTTCATTCTTTCTTATTTCAGTGCAAAAGTAGGGTATGTAATTCGGATCACCGAATCTTGCGATAAATATCACATTTTAAAGGAATAGTGTTAAATATTATCGCTTTTGAAGCCATGCAGTGACTGTATCAAAAAAGAAAATCGGATTTTCTGCATGTAACCAATGTCCTGCGTGGGGAACAGTAACTTGCTCAGCCTTGGGAAAATGGTGTTTAATGATGGGGGTATCATTTTCTAAAATATAATCTGACTTCTCGCCTTTAATAAATAAACATTGGTGTAGGGAATTATCCTCTGGCAAGAGTCCCTCTCCAATTTTATCATTTACGCTTTTTAATACATCAATATTCAAACGAAGACCTAACTTTCCTTGGGATACCCAATGTAAATTTTTCAATAAAAACATACGTGTTCCCGCATCTTTTACATAAGACGCTAAAGCTTGATCTGCATCGGAACGTGTATTAATTTGATTGAAATCAAGATGACTGAGTCCATTTAAAATTTGTTGATGGTGTGGACTGTAGGTTTTCGGTGCTATATCTGCAACCACAAAAGCATGAACATATTCAGGAAAACGACATGCCAAATGCATTACTGTTTTACCTCCCATTGAGTGTCCTAAAATCAAGACTTTCTCTAACTGGTGATGTTTACAATAGGCAACTACATCCTGGGCTAGAATCAAATAATTAAAATCCTTACTCCAAAAACTTCTTCCATGATTTCGTTGATCAATTAGATGAACTCTGTATCCAAGTGATACCCATTGTTTGGCGTGGGTTTTCCAATTATCTCCCATTCCCAAGAAACCATGAAGAATTAACAAATCCTTCCCTTTATCACCAATTATATTGCTATGTAGAATACTCAAGAAGACAAACGTTGAAGGTACATAGGAATTACATTTTCGAAGCCCAAATAAAGACTTTCACAAATTAGAGCATGACCAATAGACACCTCCAGAAGACCAGGTATATTTTTTGCAAAAAAAGCAAGGTTATCCAAACTCAAATCGTGACCCGCATTAATTCCTATTCCAAGCGCATTGGCTTTAACTGCTGCTGCAACATAAGGTGCAATTGCTTTTTGACTATCGTTATGATATTCTTTAGCATAGGATTCGGTATACAGTTCAATTCGGTCTGTACCCGTGGACAAAGCCCCTTCAATCATCTCAACAACTGGATCTACAAAGATAGAAGTGCGAATTCCAGCTTCTTTAAATGCACTAATTATTGGGGTTAAATATTCCTTATTTTTAAGTGTATCCCAACCTGCATTTGAGGTTAACACATCATTGGCGTCGGGAACTAAGGTAACTTGATCAGGTTTAATTTTGAGAACCATCTCAATAAATTCAGGAATTGGATTCCCCTCTATATTAAACTCCGTAGTGACTACATCAGGGAGTGCATAGGCATCATCATAACGAATATGACGCTGATCTGGACGTGGATGGATAGTGATTCCCTGTGCTCCAAAGCGTTGTAAATCTTTAGTAACCTCCAATAAATTAGGGACGTTTCCTCCACGTGCGTTGCGTAAGGTTGCCACCTTATTAATATTTACACTAAGTGAGGTCATTGTTTTTTTTGTAAAAATAAGTGCTTCATCGAGGACTTAGAAATAAAATATGGTTTATTTATTGGCTTTAAGCATTTTTAACACTTAGCCACTTGATTACATCTACTTTTGTACCTTTACCACAAGCAAATCAGTTATGAACATAGCGATCTATAGTGCCTTTTTTTCTCCGGAAACGCTGATCTATATCAATACGGTAATTGAATATCTGGAAACACATCATCACAATATTTTATTGGTTGATCGATTGAAGAAACATTTGGGTACTAAACAAAATCAATATTCATATTTCAGTGATGATGAAATCCTAGACCCTAGTGTAGATTTTCTTTTTTCAATTGGAGGAGACGGAACCTTATTGCGATCCATAACCGTTGTTCGCAATTCTAGAATTCCAATTTTCGGGATCAATACTGGTCGGCTTGGCTTTTTAACTTCGCTTCAACGAGATGCTTTAGAGGAAGGTTTAGATGCTTTCTTTAAAGAAAAGTACACTTTCATAGAACGTTCTTTACTTCAAGTGAACACAAAAAACCCTGTGTCTGCTATAGAAGAAATTGGATTTGCACTCAATGAAGTAACTATAAACAGAAAAAATACGACCTCCATGCTCAGCATAAATGCTGAATTGGACGGAAAACACCTCACAACTTATTGGGCCGATGGGCTCATTGTTTCAACACCAACAGGTTCAACAGGATATTCTTTGAGCAGTGGGGGACCTATAGTCTCTCCAAATTCTTCATGTTGGATTTTAAATCCAATTGCTCCCCATAACATTAACATGCGTCCATTGATCATTCCAGATTCCACAGAAATTAGAATCTCTGTGACCGGAAGAGATAAAACACATCTACTCTCCTTAGATTCGAGAATTCTAACCCTTGAAAACGGCAATGATATTTATTTAAAAAAAGCCTCTTTTTCAATTCAAACAGTTCAACTTGAGGGAGCTTTCTTTTTTGAGACATTGCGAGAAAAACTTTTTTGGGGGCAAGACACACGAAACATACAATAAAAAAGGGCTTTTAGGGTTTATATATTGCAAGTAATTCTTGTGTATAAACTTTCATGATCAAGCTCAAAATACACAAATTAGTCTATACCCTTTTCGCCTACTTTAATTTGGTGACTATATCTGCTCAATTCCATGAAGTTGGTGCTTTCATTGGAGCTAGCAATTACATAGGAGATATTGGTACAGATAAGTATATTGACCCAAATTCCTCAGCATTTGGTATCGTATATAAATGGAACGCTACAGACCGTTACTCTTTGCGGGCTGGATTTACTTCTACAAAATTAAAAGAAAACGAATATAGAAACAGCGATATTAACCGTTTTAGTCGTTCCTTGAAGTTAGAAAACAGTATACAAGAAGCGATGGCAGGAATTGAAATTAATTTTTTTGAATTTAATCTACACGATGAAACCTTGAGTTTTACGCCCTATGTGTTTTATGGCATCAGTTATTTTAGGTATAATCAATTTTACCTTACCCCCAATGGCCCTTTTGATCCGCCAACCTACAACAACTATGGGAAGGATGAAAAAATTGCATTTCCATTAATTCTAGGTTTTAAAGTAAATCCGAACCCATTATTTGTCCTAGCATTTGAAATGGGAGCGCGCTATACCCTTACTGATAATTTAGACGGAAGCAATCCCGAAAACGAATTCGCAGATAATCCTGCATATAAATTTGGAAATATTATGAATAATGACTGGTATATTTTTACGGGTTTGACAATTTCATTTACCTTTGGCGATCTTCCATGTTATTGTAAAGAATAAATGAGAAAATTACCGGAACATGTCGCTATCATAATGGACGGAAATGGCCGTTGGGCCAACCAAAGAGGCAAACAGCGTGTCTTAGGACACAAAAAAGGTGCTTCTGCGGTGAGAGAAGTGATTGAAGAGGCTGCACGTCAGGAAATTAAATTCTTAACTCTTTTTACTTTTTCAACTGAAAACTGGAGTCGTCCAGAAGACGAAGTGGGTGTTTTAATGCGTTTACTCTTGAGTTCATTAAAAAAAGAGTTTAATCGATTGATCAAAAACAATATTAAACTAAAATCCATAGGAGATCTTGATCGACTTCCTTCTGCTGTAAGAGAAGAATTAAATTATGTGGTTGACAAAACAAAAAATAATACTGGGTTAACACTCACTTTAGCCCTAAACTATGGAGCCAAGGAAGAGCTCACTCAAGCAATGAAGACCATAGCTAATAAAGTTAAAAATAGTATAATTTCTATTGAAAAAGTTGACCAGTCCATGATTAATGAGCATCTTTACTCCCATTATTTACCCCCTGTAGATTTGTTAATTCGTACAAGTGGAGAGGAAAGAATAAGTAATTTTTTATTATGGCATGTAGCCTATGCTGAATTATACTTTACAAAAATATTATGGCCAGATTTTTCGAAAGAAGATCTAAATGAAGCATTAACAAACTACGGTAAAAGAGAACGACGATTTGGAAAAACGAGCGAACAACTCACAAGATAAAATGAAATACAAGTTTTTATTAGTAGGGTTATTTCTCATCATAGGAGGATATACACAAGCACAAACCGAAAACTTTAAAAAAGGAAGGACTTATGTTCTAGACTCTATTATCGTTTCTGGTCTCAAAACATATAACGCACAAACTGTAATCTCTTACAGTGGTTTACGAAAAGGACAAAAAATTGCCTTACCTGGAGAGGAAATAAGTGGTGTTATCAACAAACTATGGGGATTAGAATTATTTAGTGACATCAACTTTTATGTTACAAATTTAGCTGGAAACAATATCACGGTAGAAATAGAGATTGAAGAACTCCCTACACTTTCAGATGTTAAAATTAAAGGAATCAAAAAAGGACGTACAGAAAGTATAATTTCTGATACTGAACTGACTATAGGTAAAAAACTTTCTGAAAGCTTTTTAACAAACACTCAAAATTATATCGAAAATAAATACAAAAAAGAAGGTTTTCTAAACACCAAAGTTGTTCTCAATACAATAAAAGACACCCTTGAGGGAAATGCTTACAAAATGGTTGTAAACATTGATAAAGGGCCAAGAGTAAAAATACAGAACATCAATTTTGATGGGAATGAAGTTTTTGCAGGCAAAAAATTACGTTCAAAATTTAAAAACACTAAACATAAAAAATCCATCCGATTTTGGAAAAAATCAAAGTATATCGAAAAAGACTTTAAAGATGATTTAACCAAATTGATTGATTTTTACAAAGAAGAAGGATATCGAGATGCTCGAATACTAACCGATACATTAATCCAAAATAAAGACAACTCTAATTCAATTGATCTAAACCTGGCCATAGAGGAAGGAAATAAATATTATTTTGGTGATATCAAATTTATAGGAAATACGACATACTCCAATGCTGTGCTTCAGCAAATTCTGGGACTTAAAAAGGGAGATGTTTACAATGGTGTTTTACTCAAAAAACGAATTGCCGACAATTCCAAACCCGATGGAAATGACATCACCAATCTTTATCAAAACAGTGGATATTTATTCTCAAATATAAACGCAGTAGAAGTAAGTGCTATAAATGATACCATCAATTTTGAAATCAGAATTACAGAAGGTAAATTGGCTAATTTCAACAAAATTGTAGTCAACGGAAATACTAAAACAAATGATCATGTAATCTATCGTGAAATGAGAGCTAAGCCAGGGGATCTTTATAGTAAAGACAAACTGGTTCGTACAGTACGAGAATTAGGGCAGCTTGGCTTTTTTGATGCAGAACAGATCAATCCACAAATGGAAAATGTAGATCCAAATTCTGGAACTATAGACGTTCGTTTTGATTTGGTTGAATCAGGTGCAAGTCAAATTGAACTTCAAGGAGGTTATGGTCAAGGAGGTTTTATTGGGACTCTTGGACTCTCATTCAATAACTTCTCGATGCGTAATATTTTTGACAAAAAAGCATACAAACCCCTACCCATGGGTGATGGTCAAAATCTAGCCTTGCGTCTTCAAGCAAGTCAATTTTATAGCACCTATAGTTTTAGCTTTGCAGAACCTTGGCTTGGAGGACAACAACCAGTTCAGTTTTCAACTTCACTTCAACATACCATTCAATATCGCTTTGATTATTTTACTGGTTTAGCAGACAAAAGCCAATCCTTCCAAATAAGTGGGATTACACTTGGACTTGCAAAACGCCTTCGTGTTCCAGATGACTTTTTCCAATTATCTCAATCAATATCATTTCAATATTATAACCTTAACAATTATTTTACTGGACTCTTTACTTTTGGAGATGGAGAGGCAAACAATCTTGCATACACCGTAAGTCTTTCAAGAGACAATACACGAATCAATCCTATTTTTCCTACAGGAGGATCCTCATTTAATATAACTGCTAAATTCACCCCACCCTACTCTCTTTTTAATGGAAAAGACTACAGCAATCTAGGAAACCTACCTGAATTTCAAGATGAAAATGGAAATCCTTTAATCTCAGTAATTGATCAAGAGAAATTTAAATGGTTAGAGTTTTATAAAGTTAAATTTAACGGAACCTGGTACACTCCTATTTATGAAAAACTCACCTTAAAAACTCAAGCGGATTTCGGTTTCATAGGTGCCTATAACATTAGTAGAGGAAACATCCCATTTGAACGATTTTTCTTAGGTGGAGACGGAATGATAAGCTATGCTCTAGATGGAAGAGAAACTATTGCATTGAGGGGGTATCCAAATCAATCACTTTCTGGAAATGATGGCTCTGTGATTTATAACAAATTCTCTATAGAACTCCGTTATCCCATTACATTAAAACCCAGCGCATCCATATATGCCTTGAGTTTTTTAGAAGCAGGTAATGGTTATGATAGCTTTAGAAATTTTGATCCTTTTAACTCAAAACGTTCTGCTGGAGCTGGGGTTAGAATCTTTATGCCAGCATTTGGACTTCTTGGAATTGATTTTGGATACGGCTTTGACAATCCAAATCCAAACTCTACAACAGCTAATGGGTGGGAGACACACTTTATAATTGGTCAGCGTTTTTAAAAAATTATAAAGATCGGTATTTTAGAGAACTAAAAATAAGTTAGATAACTTTACGTTATAATAACTATGAAAATTAACCTGCAAATAAAACGCTGTTTTATACTCATTCTGCTAATGAGTATTCAACTCAATGCCCAAAGAGGAACTCGAGTGGGATACATTGACATGAATGTCATATTAGAAAACATTGACGAATATCAAGAAGCTTGTCAACTTTTAGATAAAAACATCGCTAATTGGAAAAAGGAAATTGAACTTAAAAAAATCCAATTAAAACAATATCAAGATCAACTAAATACAGAGCGTATTCTCTTGACGCCAGAATTAATCAACGACAGAGAAGTTGAAATTCAAGATTTTGCTTCTGACATTCTGAACCTTCAAGAAAAACGTTTTGGACCCAGAGGAGATATGATTATTCAACGATCTAAATTAATACAACCTGTTCAAGACCAAGTAATGAGTGTTGTTAAACTAATCGCAGAAGAAAAAAAATATGACTTTATTTTTGATCGATCTTCTAATGTTACTATGTTATATTCCGCAAAAAATTACGATATTAGCGACCTGGTAATTAAAAGAATAAATAGACAACAAAGAATTCAAAATAAAAAGAATCAACTCGAGGCTTTGAAATCCAAAAAAACAACCTCAAAAAATTAATTTTACATACCACTTATATGAAACATTTATCTACCCTTATTGTTAGCTTGTTATTATTGGTTGCTCCATTAAATGTAATGGCTCAATCTAAAGTAGCTCACATTAATACTCAAGAATTAATCAGTGAGATGCCTGAAGTAATTGCAGCTCAAAGTGAACTTAAAAAACTTGAAGATCAATATGCAAGTGAGATGGAAACTTCTGTAAAAGAATTCCAAACTAAAGCACAATCTTACCAAGGTGATGCACAGAATCAAACTGAATTGATCAATCAACAACGTCAAATTGAATTACAAGAGATGCAACAACGTATTCAAGAGTTTAGAGAAACTGCTTCTCAAGAGCTTCAAAAACGTTCTGCTGAAATGATGCGCCCTCTTTACGAAAAAGCGCGTGTTGCTATTGAAAAAGTAGCCGAAGTTCAAGGATTTGACTACGTATTAGACTCAAGCCCAGGAGGAAGTGTGATTACTGCTTCAGGAAAGAATTTAATGGCCGATGTGAAAACAGAATTAGGTTTTTAAAATTATCGTTATCCACAATAAAAAAGGCTGCCAGTAGGCAGCCTTTTTTATTTAAACCAAGAAGCATACTTTAAATAATTTTGAGTAATACGCTCAATTTCATTTTGTTGAAGATTAGGATCAATACTCTTAATTTTCTTTGCAGGAACTCCTGCATAAATTGAACCTGGCGGAATAATTGTATTCTGAGTTACAACTGCACCAGCAGCTATAATACTGTTACTTCCCACCACACAATGATCCATTACTATACTCCCCATACCTATCAAAACTTTATCCTCTATAGTACATCCATGCACAATCGCATTATGACCAATGGAAACTTTATTTCCTATTGTCGTTGCTGCAGTTTCATAGGTTGCATGAATAACGGCGCCATCTTGAATATTTACTTGATTTCCGATTCGAATGGCATTTACATCTCCTCTGACTACCGCTTGATACCAAACCGAGCAATCATTACCCATGATGAGATCCCCAATTAAAGTTGCGTTTTCGGCAATAAAACATCTTTCACCAAATGAGGGAGTATACCCCCTAATCGTCTTAATCAACATAAAATTTGTTTTTACCAAAATACAAAAGATTAGGCATAAATATGTCTTTGGTTTCAAGCTATAATTCATTATGCTTTCGTTATTTTTGAAAAAAAAAGATGAAGATATTTCGACTAACTGCAAATTGCAAAAAAGGAGATCGTTGGGCTAACTTTGAAGTAGATCAAAAATTAGGTACAAAAGAGACTGCTCACTACAAAAATATTGACGAAGCTAAGGGAGCCCCCTTGATTCAGCAATTATTTTACTTGCCCTTTGTAAAATCAGTTCGTCTTTCTGAAACTACGATTGAGGTTGAACGGTTTGATATTCTTGAGTGGGAAGATGTACTAGAAGAGGTTAAAGAACAGTTACAAACCTATCTCAATAACGGAGGTGTTGTTCTTGAAGCGCAACGCAATGATAAGATCCCCGTAAGTGTGTATGCTGAAAGCACACCCAATCCCTCGGTGATGAAATTTGTAGCCAACAAACCCCTTGTACCTCATAATGTTGAGTTTAAGAATATTGATGAAGCAAAAAATGCTCCATTAGCCCAAAAATTGTTTCATCTTCCTTATGTTAAAGAAGTATTTTTAGATGCTAATTATGTTTCTATTACTAAGTTTGAAATTACCGAATGGGAGGAAGTGGTTATGGAAGTGCGTGAATTTATTCGCGCTTTTATAGAAGAAGGAAATGTTATTTTTACAGAAGCTCCTGTTGCTTTGGACGTTGATAAAAATGATCAATCTGAGCTTAATCTAAATGCCACAGAGCAACAAATTGTCTCAATTTTAGATGAGTATATCAAACCAGCCGTTGCTTCTGATGGTGGTAATATTGTATTTGACTCCTATGATGCACAAGAGAAAGAGGTTCATGTAATTTTACAAGGTGCCTGCAGCGGTTGTCCTTCTTCAACTTTTACTCTCAAAAACGGAATCGAAACCATGCTCAAGGAAATGATGCCTGGAAAGGTTGCTAATGTAGTTGCAGTAAACGGTTAAGCTTATTTTTTTGGAGGAGTTATTTGAAAGTCTTTCAAATAGAACGGTTCAAAATATGCCAAAGATTCAAAAGCTCCTTTTTCAAAACGTTCTAGAGCTAATATAAACATCTCTTTTGCAGAGGGATAATGAACTTGCTCAGTAAAATCTGCCTTAATTTTCGGATTAAGACTTCTAAATTTAGCAGCACCGTCTCCAACAACCAAGCAGGATTGATTACCAACTATATTAAGGAAAGACGCTTCTGTTAATACCATTGCGTTTGTTTCCTCCACCCAATTTTTGTTGGAATCAAATACAGCAGTATAAACTTCCATTCGCCTAGCATCCAACATTGGAATTATAAAAGTCTCCGGAGCTACTGTATGGGGTTGCACCATAAGCTCTAAAGTATTGACTGCTATTAATGGAATATCAAGGGCGAAACAAAGTCCTTTGGCCGCAGCAACTCCAATGCGAAGACCTGTATAAGATCCAGGCCCTTTACTAATAGCAATGGCTTTAAGTTGATCTGTATCTATTCCAGCCTCAAGCAATACATCTTGTATAAAAACATGTAATTTTTCACTGTGACTAAAGTGCTCCGATAAAAGTTCTTTTTGAGCACAAAAACTCCCTTTGAAAGCCAGTGCAACCGAACATTTTTTTGTTGTAGTATCTAAATGTAAAATATATGCCATAAAATGTACGGGCTATAAAACCCCGCCTGAACTTCCTCCGTCTACTTTAAAAACACTGCCATTTGTAGCACTAGAAAGGGAACTGCAAAGATAAAGAATTGCACTTGAAACCTCGTCAACTGAAGCAAAACGTTCCAATAAAGATTGTGTGCGTTCTTCTTTAAAAAAAGAAGCTTCAACAGCCATTGGAGTTGTCTCATCGAGTTTAGCTTTATTCGATAAAAAATCTTTTGCACCTTCACTTAAGGTAGATCCTGGAACTATTGTATTGACAGTTACATCAGAGCCTTTAGTAAGTTGTGCTAAACCTCTAGATAAGGCATGCATAGCTGCTTTGGTGGTACTATATGATATCATATCTGTTGGAACTAAATAGGCACATTCACTGGAAATAAAAATTATCCTTCCCCAATTTTTTTGAAGCATTTTAGGAAGATAGTATTGTGACAAATGAACGCCACTCATAAAATTCACTTGAAATTGATCCTTCCAGTCTTGAACTGGGGTTTCAAAAAAAGACTGAGAATTATAAATACCAACATTATTGATCAAAATATCTACCCCAGAAAGTTGAGTGAAAAGAGCTTCAACTTCTTGAGGATTACTAAAATCGGCAACCAAACCAAATACTTTTGCCCCATCCACTTGCGTTTGTAAATCATTAACTGCTTTGATAACGTTTTCAGATGACCTTCCATTTACGTATACCTCTACACCTTCTGTCAACAACATTTTTGCTGTGGCAAAACCTATCCCAGATGTTGATCCAGAAATAAAGGCGCGTTTCCCTCTTAAATTTAAATCCATAATGGTGAAGTAGAAATTACCATTTTTTTAAACCTAATAATTTCTCACCCAACGGATTCAAAACGGCTTGCTTATATTTTGTTTGCTCCCAGTTTCTTGGATCACCAGGAAACGCATATCCTTCTGGAGCGATGCGGTTTTTCCAGGAATTAACCCTCCAGGTCTTCAATGCCTCATTATCTTCTTCTGCGGGCATCATAGAAATATATTGGGCAATTCGTACTTTGTCTTTTGATAAATTTGGACGAATTCCATGGGCAAGTAAACTATTAAAAATGAGTAAATCTCCTGCTTCAAGGGCCACTTTCTCTATTTTATCCTCTAAATCTTTTATGTCCGGCTGAAAACGATTACGATCCTCAGGTTGTGTTTTTTTCCAAGTGTCATAATTTTGATAAAGCCAAGGTACACATTGAAATCCTCCTGTATTAGGATCTGTTTGATCAGACAGTGCAATCACTCCTTGAACGTTTTGAGGCTTGGTCTCTGGATCGTAATCCCAATGAATAAACCCTTTGTATTCAAATCCTTTTTTTATTGGAAAGTTTAGATTGGCCCGATCTATTGTTACCCAAAGTTTTTGTGTTCCCCAAACATCTACAAAAGCATCATACACTTTTTGTTGCTGTCTGTTTGACCAAAGAAATTGATTGTTATAAACCTCTACCATTCCTGTTCCAGCAAGTTCTTTCATTTTCATTTCAGCTCTCGCAGCGCTATACCAAGTCTCAGAATTATTTGGATCTTTTTCTTCAAATTCCCATAAAAAAGATGCGGTATCAAGTGCTTCTTGTCTTGAAATTGCTTGTTTTATAACAACATAGCCTTTTTCAATCCAAAAATCCCACTCTTTTTCTGTCAATATTCTTAAAGGTTCTTTATTGGGACGTGTATTCAAGTGCAGGGTGCTTGATTTTGCAGTTGAAGGATTTCCAGGAATTTCTTTGTGACCGTTTTCGTAGGCTTCTTTTTGAATTACATTCATCATCTACGTTTTTTAGAATTAATTCTTGTAATGAAGATAAGAAAAAACTAAGAATATAAACTTATTTGCGTGATGTAACGTTTTACAGCTTTAAACCAAAATAGAATTCAAGTACTTTCAACTTAAAAATATAATCAAACTTTGCACGAACAATGTCAGATGCAGAAATTTGATATCGTTGTTTAGCTTGAATAAAATCAAAAGAATTCATTACTCCAACTTCAAATCTATTTTGCGCTATTTGGAAGGCCTCTTGTCTTGCTTTAAGTGTCTTCTCCGCAGCTTCAAAGAACTTGACAGCTCCTTGTGTATTAAGGTAGGCTTGATTTACTGTATTTTCTAAATCCAATTTAGTTTGCTCGAATTGATTCTCGATTCGCTTCAAATTCAACTTTCTTCTTTTGATATTGTTTCTTACTGAAGAGCCGTTGAATATTGGAATATTGAGAGAAACACCATAACTGTGTCCATCATTTTGACCAAATTGAGTCCCAAAGGAAAGAGGCTCTGCAATGGTACGTTCAGAAAATTGAGTTACTACAGATTCTCCTGTTCCCTTTACAAATCCAATAGGAGTTTCTATTAAATTTCCTGTTTCTACGAAACGATCTGAATAAGAGATTCGGGTATTGTAATTGTAAAAAGCAGTAAGAGAGGGCATCAATGCACCTTTAGCGATTTCTATATCCTTTTTAGCCACTTCTATGTTAGCGACACCTAGTTTTATATCATTTCTTATCGTAAGAGCCTTCTCATAGATCTCTTTAGGCTTTTGTGACAATATATCTGAAAATGGAATTTCAAAATCTTCATCTGAAATTTGAAAATTCTCATAATCTGTAATCAATAATAGTTGTGCTAAACTAATAAGCGATAAACGATAATTATTTTCTGCTTGAACTAAAGCTTGTTCTTGTGAAGCAAGATTAGCTTCAATATCAAAAATATCTGCTTGAGTTAAAACCCCGGCTTGAATCCGCACTTTAGTTCGTTCAAGATCTTCTTTTGTGATTTCTAATTGAAAGCGTTGTACTTGGGCTAACTCTCTGTTAAACATTACCTGCAAATAAGCATTTGCTACAAAAAGACTTATGTCATCTTTCATATCATCAAGTTGGTATTGACGAGCAATTAAATTTAAATTTGCTCTTGACAACTGGTTGATATTTTGCTTTCCGTTAAAAAGTGTGACACCAATATTTCCTCCAAATGAAGAAAATTGAGTGGTTAAGTTTTCAATTAAACCATTAGTAATGTTTTGACTCAAACCATTGTTCCAAATATGTTGAGATTGAGCATTTACTCTCGGTAAAAAACTTCCAAAAGCATCTTCTTTATCAATTTCAGCATTTTCAATATCCAATTCAGACTGCTTAATACTGATATTTTTATCCAAAGCCATCAGTACACATTCTTCAAGTGTATATGCCTTAGTTTGCGCTGTGAGCACTAATGTCGTTAAAGAAAGTAATAAGCTTGCAACTGTTTTCATCGCGTTATTTTTTTATTTTTTACAGACTGTTTTTTTACAATCAATTTATTAGACTAACTATTTTGTGACACTTCTGTTTTTATGCCTTTTTTAGTTCTCCTCTTCTCTCTCCTCATCTCCCTTTTTTACAGGTTCTGTTTTATTCCAAACTTTTATTAGATCTTCCTTAGTAAGTCCAGAAATGATTTCAACATTCACTCCATCAGAGATTCCTATTTCAATATCCCGTTTCTCAAATGTTTGTTCTCCAAGAGAAATTTCAACATAAGGCTTCTCTGTTTCTCTATCAAACTGTAATAAAGATTCTGGGATGGCCATAATACTATCTTTTCGTTCCAAAACAAGAGAGGCATTAGCGCTGTATCCAGCACGAATAAAAATGGAATCGTTTAAAAATAAGTCAGCTTCAATTATAAATTGTACAGCCCCTTGTTCTTCATTTCCTTTAGGAGCAATAAACTTTAATTTTGCCTCTAAGGATTGGTCTTCAATAGCCCCAAGATTCACTTCTAATGGCATATCTACTTTTAGTTTTCCTACTTCAGCTTCGTCAACCTTTCCTTCAAATATCATTTTATTTAAATCCGCAATGGTCGCAATGGTTGTACCGGCGTTAAAACTATTACTCGCAATAACTTGAAATCCTTCTTCAACAGGAATCTCCAAAATTGTTCCAGGAACAGTGGCACGAATATTAGTGTTAGCAGATGCAGCACCTCCTGCAGAGCCGGAACGTATGATTTGTAAGTCAGAGGTTGCATTAGCAATATCTTGTTTTGATTGGCTGTAACGCAATTCAGAGTTTTCAAACTCCTGTTTTGAAATAATCCCTTTTGAAAACAAATCTTTACTTCGATCGTAGTCAATCTTTGCATTTTTCAAGACTATTTTTGAATTAGCCAAACGTCCTTGTGCGGTATTTAAATTTTGTTCATTAGGAACTACCTTTATTCTGGCTAATAAGTCTCCAGTATTTACTAAATCACCCTCTTCAACAAAAAGAGTTTCAATAATACCTTGAATCTGTGGTTTAATCTCAACTTCATCTTCTGGAATAACTTTACCCGTAACAACTGTCTTCCTCTCAATAGAGGTTATGATAGCTGTTTCCGTTTCATATTCAATAGCAGACTTGTTATTTGTTTTAATAAAATAAGCAGCAGCGAATAAAATGCCACAAATTAGAAGTGCAATTCCAATATATTTTAAAATTTTCATGATGTTAGTTATATTAATTTATTTTATTCTTCTCTTAATGCGTCAATTGGTTTAATACTCACAGCACGCTGGGCTGGGATAAGTCCGATAAGGGTTCCTAAAAATACCATGATAAACAAAGCCCCTAAAACAAATGGGATAGGAACTGTTGGATTGGTGTATGGAAAATCGGTCATATTTTGTGTTGCGGAATTAATTCCTGCCAGTACTATTGCTCCCAGTATAATTCCT
>Ga0233400_1000198_pt1 | contig 32030 bp, 30 predicted proteins | sample 46DmetaG_FD_182708 | JGI IMG/M metagenome (GOLD analysis project Ga0233400, IMG submission 182708) | Seawater microbial communities from Monterey Bay, California, United States - 46D | ecosystem: Environmental > Aquatic > Marine > Coastal | place: USA: California | collected 2016-10-21
TTAGAGCAAGCAGAACTAAATCTTAATCAAGAAATAGGACAAAAAGCTTTTAAAGATGTTAAGTCACAAGCCAAAGCCTCTTGGGAAAATGAATTTCAAAAATTATTAGTTGAAGATGATAACGTTGACAATATTCGCACATTTTATTCTTGTCTCTATAGACTTTTACTGTTTCCAAGAAAATTTTATGAAGTAAATAAAGATGAAGAAATAGTACATTATAGCCCATACAACGGAAAAGTTTTACCAGGATATATGTTTACGGATAATGGTTTTTGGGATACGTTTAGAGCAGTATTCCCGTTTTTCAATCTAATGTATCCAGAACTTAATAAACAAATCATGGAGGGCTTGGCAAACACCTATAAAGAATCAGGCTGGTTGCCAGAATGGGCAAGTCCAGGGCATCGACAAAGTATGATTGGTTCAAATTCTGCGTCTATAATTGCAGACGCATATTTAAAAGGGAACATGAATGAAAAAGATGAAGATGTTTTGTTAGAAGCTGTTTTAAAAAATGCGAATATAAACGAAGGACGCCCAGAACAATCTGTTGGAAGAGAGGGAGTTGATTATTATAATAAACTAGGCTATGTGCCTTATGATGTTGGAATCAATGAGAATGCTGCCCGCACATTAGAGTATGCTTATGCAGATTTCACAATTGCAGAGATGGCTAAAAAGATGAATAAACCAGAAATATCAAAAAGGTTCTACAAGCAATCTAAAAATTACAAAAACTTATTTGACCCAGAAACTAAATGGATGCGTGGGAAAAACGAAGATGGTGCTTTTCAATCGCCTTTCAATCCATTAAAATGGGGTGATGCTTTTACAGAGGGGAATAGTATACATTATACCTGGTCGGTTTTTCATGATATTCAAGGCCTTATAGGCCTAATGGGTGGAGACTCAGAATTCATAAAAATGTTAGATACAGTTTTTACAATGCCTCCAAAATTTGATGACTCATATTATGGATTTACCATTCATGAAATTAGAGAAATGCAGATTGTAAATATGGGAAATTATGCACACGGTAATCAACCAGTGCAACACATGATTTATCTATACAATTATGCTAAACAGCCTTGGAAGGCCCAAAATAAAGTTAGAGACGTGATGAAAAAGTTGTATTCTGCCACCCCAGATGGTTATTGTGGTGATGAAGATAACGGTCAAACCTCTGCTTGGTATGTTTTTAGTGCTTTAGGTTTTTATCCGGTCACCCCAGGTGTACCACAATATGTTTTTGGAAGTCCTCTGTTTGAGAAGGTGACAATGAATTTACAAAATGGAAATACATTCACAATTAATGCAAAAGATAATAAGTATAACAATCACTATATAAAATCACTGAAATTAAATGGAGCTAATTATAATAAAACATGGATTGACTATAATGATATCCAAAAAGGAGGTAGCTTAAATTTTGAGATGGATAGTAAGCCAAATAAAGATTTTGGAATTAATAGCGCATCCAGACCTTTTTCTTTTACTAAAGATAACTAACGAGCCTAATTATTCTTAAAAAAAAGTCATGAGAAAGATTTTAGGGTTATCGATTGTTTTTATTTTTTTTAATGCATGCGTATCAGAAAACAAACAGTTTACAAAACTGAGCTCTAGTTTTAGTAATATTAATTTTAAGAATAAACTTTACGAGACCAATACTCGAAACTATTTCACCAACCCATATATGTATTTGGGGGCTGGTGTTGCGGCAGGAGATTTTAATAATGATGGGCTAGAAGATCTGTTCTTTTCAGGGAACATGGTTCCAAATAAACTTTATATTAATCAAGGGAATTTAAAGTTTAATGATATAAGCGAGTCTGCTGGAATTGAAGGAGATGACCGGTGGTATTCTGGCGTTACCCTAATTGATATTAATAATGATGGTTTTCTCGATATATATTGTTCTGTAGGAGGGGAGAATGGACCTAACAACAATATTTTATTTATTAACAACCAAGACAACACATTTACTGAAAAGGCAAAAGAATTTGGAATAGACGATGACGCTTATAGTATGCACTCTACTTTCTTTGATTACGATAAAGATGGAGACTTAGATCTTTATGTGGCAAATTACCCTCCTACTAGCTTTACTGCTCCTGTTGACTATTACAAATACAGGATTGATAATCATCAAAAACGTGATTCAGATCATTTATACCGAAATGAGGGTGATCATTTTGTTGACGTGACTGAGGAATCGGGAATTAGTAATTTTGGATTAAGCCTAGGTATTGTTGCTTCTGACTTTAACAACGATGGGTTTCCAGATGTATATATATCCAATGATTTTAGTTCTCCAGATTTTATGTATATGAACAATGGAGATGGAACATTTACAAATGACATTCTTAACACACTTCAACAAACTTCACTGTTTGGAATGGGTGTAGATGCTTCTGATTTTAATAATGATGGTTGGGTAGACATTTTTCAGCTTGACATGAATGCTGCAGATAATTTTAGATCTAAAGCCAACATGTCATCTATGAATCCTCAAGTATTTTATCAATCGGTTGCGTTGGGCTTACACCATCAGTATATGCAAAACTCTCTTCAAGTAAATCAAGGAAATTTAATTAGTAATTCTCCAGCTTTTAGTAATATTTCACGTTGGAGTGGTGTGTCATCAACTGATTGGAGTTGGGGAGGGCTATTTGCTGATTTTGATAATGATGGATGGAAAGATCTCTATGTAACTAATGGTATTAGAAGAGATGTAAATAACAAAGATTTTTATAATGAAAACAGAGTATTTTTCAATAAAATGAAAAATGATCCCAATTATAAAAACAAACAAGAGGAGTTCAAACTATTATCTTATTTAGAAAAGATGCCTTCTGAAAAGCTAACTAATTATTTATTTCAAAACCAACAAAACCAAGGTTTTGAAAACAAAAATATTGAATGGGGACTTGATGAAAAAACATTTTCTAATGGAATGATCTATAGCGATTTAGATAATGATGGTGACTTAGATTTAGTTGTAAACAACCTGGAGGATCTTGCTAGTATATACAGAAACAATAGTATAAATACCAATTTTATTGGATTTGAGTTAGAAGGTAAAAATAATCAAACTCCTATTGGCACTAGAGTTCATTTAAAAGCAAATGGGCAATACCAAATGCAAGAATTAAACCTAAGTAGAGGTTATCTTTCGTCTGTCTCACCACGTATTCATTTTGGATTAGGTGCTTCAACCCAAATTGATGAAATAATAGTTGAATGGTCTGATGGAACTCAGACTAAAGTAGAGAACAGTAAAGTAAATACTTACAATGCGATTGCATATAATACCCAATCTGTATCTTTAAAAGAGTTAAAAAGTGAAAGTAAGGTAAAACGCTTTGAAACAATTCCACAAAAAGAACCTTTTACACATGACGAAAATCGATACAACGATTTTAAAGATGAGGTCTTGTTACCTCATAAAAATTCAACTTTAGGTCCAGCTCTAGCTGTAGGAGATTTGAATAATGATAAACTTCAGGATTATTTAGTTGGAGGAGCTATTGGACAACCTACAGCACTTTATATTCAGAAGAAAAATGGAATATTCACTAAAGTTAAAGTACCTGTTTTTGAAAAAAATAAACTTTATGAAGATTTAGGTATTCAAATTTTTGATGCAGACAATGACGGGGATCAAGACATTTACATTGCTAGTGGAGGAAACGAATTTGAAGAAGGGTCAGAGGTTTATGAAGACCGTTTTTATGAGAATAAAGGAAATTTAGTTTTTGAGAGAAGTAAAACTGCAATACCCGAGACTCCTATTAGTGGGCTTGAAGTTTCTGTAAACGACTTTGATAAGGATGGTGATCTGGATCTGTTTGTAGGAGGCAGACTCAGCCCAAAAAAATACCCTTATCCTGCTAGTTCAAGAATTTTAGAAAACAAAAGTTCGAATGGCTTTATAAAGTTTATTGATGTAACAGATCAAAAATTAAATAAATTAAAAGATATTGGATTAGTGACAACATCAAAATGGGTTGATTTAGATGGTGACACATGGGAAGATTTAATTATAGCTGGAGAATGGATGTCAGTTCGTTTCTTTAAAAATAATTCAGGTGATAACTTTACTGAAGTTACAGATCAAGTTTTTAAAACTGACTACCGTGGTTGGTGGTATGATATAGAAAAAGGAGATTTTGACAACGATGGCGATGTAGATCTAATTTTGGGAAACTTAGGGTTAAATTATAAATATCAAGCATCAGAAGAAAAACCATTTCGCGTTTACTTAAATGACTTTGATAAAAATGCGACATATGACATCGTCTTAAGTTATAAGTCTGACGACACAGAGTATCCTGTTCGTGGAAGACAGTGTTCATCACAACAGATGCCATCAATTAAAGAAAAATTTAAAAATTACAATTCATTTGCCAGTGCATCTTTGGAAGAAATTTATTCTGATAAAATACTTGAAGAATCGTTAAAATATGAAATTACATCTTTTCAGAGTGTTTATTTAGAAAATAAAGATGGAGTTTTTAGTGCTAAAGAATTACCCTATCAAGCACAATTATCAAACATTAATTCCATTGTTGTTAAGGATGTAGATAGTGATGGAAACTTGGACGCTTTACTTGGAGGTAATCTTTATAATGCAGAAGTAGAAACACCAAGAAACGATGCTAGTTACGGTTTATGGCTTAAAGGAAATGGTAAAGGAGAATTTAAAGCGTTTTTGCCCAGGGAATCTGGACTTGTAATGAGAGGCGACGTGCGAAATATGAAAATAATCAAGGTGAAAGAAGAAACGCATTTACTTGTTGCAAAAAATAATCAGGCCTTACAACAAATAAAAATTAATTAAGGTACAAATGACTTTATTAATTATATCATGACAAATTTAAAAAGGCCAGAAATAGTCTCAAAAAAAGTGCAACTACCTTTTATTCTAGTAACCACACTATTTATATTATGGGGTTTTGCTAATGCGGTTACTGATCCAATGGTTCAAGCGTTTAAAAAAGTCTTAGAACTTTCAAATTCTGAAGCAGCGTGGGTTCAAATGGCATTCTATGGAGGTTATTTTTGTATGGCACTACCAGCCGCAATGTTGATGAGAAAATATTCGTATAAAACATGTATTTTAATTGGTCTGGGATTATATGCCAGTGGAGCTTTACTTTTTTACCCTGCTGCATTGAGCGAACAATTTTGGTTTTTTTGTTTCGGCCTTTATGTTTTAACATTTGGACTTGCATTTTTAGAAACAGCTGCAAATCCATATATTTTAGCTTTAGGCTCAAAAGAGACAGCAATCCAACGTTTAAATTTAGCCCAAGCTTTTAACCCATTAGGGCTTATTATTGGACTAATTATTGCTCAACAATTTGTTCTGAAAAAACTACAATCAGATGATATTACAGATTTTAGTACCCTAGATGAAGCATCTAAAGTCCTAATTCGAACAGCTGATTTATTGGTTATTCGTAATCCCTATGTTATTTTGGGTTTGGTAATAATGATCGTTTTTGTCTTGTTTGCCATTATCAAGATGCCCAATTATAAAGATCAAGAGAATATGCCTAGTATTTACAGTACTTTTTCCGAATTAGCCAAAGATAAAAAATATGTATTGGGAGTCTTGGCACAATTTTTAAATGTAGGTGCCATGATTATGTGTTGGACTTATATTTATCAATACGCAGAGGGTCTTGGAATTGACAGTGTCACCGCGGGATATTTTCAAATGGTAGCATTTGTACTTTTTGCTATCGGTCGTGCCATTGGTACATATTTGTTGAGGTTTACGGGTTCTGGAAAACTGTTGATGTCTTTTTCTTCGTTAGCAATGGTCTTTATTTTGGGAACTATTTTTATCAGTGGCGTTTTTGGACTCTATAGCCTAGTAAGTGTGTCTTTTTGTTTGTCATTAATGTTTCCAACAATTTATGGAATTGCACTTGAAAATTTAAATGAAGAACAATCTAAAATAGGTTCTGCTGGTCTGGTAATGGCTATTGTAGGAAGTGCTTTATTACCAAAACTTCAAGGTGTTGTTATTGATTTTGGTGGAAGAGGTGTAGCAGATACACTAATCTTGGGGGTTTCAGAGGTGAACTTTTCCTTCCTACTTCCATTTTTATGTTTTTTCTATTTAAGTTGGTATGGATTTCGTGTTAGCAACAAAAAAACTAAGGCCATTTAATTTTACGCGAAATAGAATAAATAGTATTGCCTTTTTTTTCTTCTCGTTTATTTAAAAAACCATACAAGACTTTCGATATGGTTTTTTATCCAGGTTTAGAATAACAACTTTAAGAATTATAGCTCATTAATTTGTTTTAATGCTCTAAAGGTTGTGTTTTCAGGTCGTAAACAAACTTTATTTTTGCAAACATATATTAATGTCTCTGGATGAAAATACCTGTCTTTCAGTAAAGGTAATTCACTAGGTATTTCGCTAATTTGAAACAAAATATTTGGAAGATAATTTTGCTGCAGTTCTTTATTCATTTTTTGAGCATCTGGACCTACAACAACAACTTCTTTAAAGGAGTAGGCAACTTTAGAAATTAATTGTGCCCATTGGCTATAATCAATCCCTTTAGCATCGTAAAAATAGCTGGCAACAGTAGAGAGCATTTCATCTGCCATCGTACTAAATTTAATCTTATCTAGAAGATGCCCGAGCATCCAAAGATTCTCTGCCATAATAGAATTAGCAGAGGGAATAACATCATCATGAATAGAGATGATTTCAGAAAAGAGCACCGGATCTTTAGTGAAGGTGAAAAAAGGGTTTAAAGGTGTTTTAAAGTTGGTAATAACTTTTTGGGTAAGTTCATCCCCTAGTGACAAATAGCTTAGATCTCCCGTATTTTGGTACAAGCTTAATGCCGCTTTGATAATGAAAGCATAGTCTTCTAAATTGGCTTCGATTTTTGCTTCATCAGCCTGAAAAGTGTGCATAAGTTCGCCTTTACAATACAAGTTTTCTTTTAAAAAAGAAAAAGTTCTCCTTGCCTGAGCTAGAAATTTCTCATCCCCAAAAGCTTCAAAAGAACTTATTAATCCTAATATCATTTGTGCATTCCATGATGTAATGATCTTTTTGTCAATAAGAGGTGGTTCTCGCTTTTCTTTTAATTCTGAAAAATTTATTTCCCAAGTTTTTATTTTCTCTTCTAGTTGATCTTTAGTCAGGGAAAACTTTTTTAACAAAGCGCTCGAGTTCTTTATTTTTCTTAGGTGATAAAAGAAGTTTTCGAAAGGTTTATCTAATTCTATTTGATAATAATTTAAAATAATCGATAAGTCTTTATCAGCTACTCTTTTAATTTCCTCTGAAGTAAAAATATAATAACGCCCCTCTCCTTGGTTATTATCCGCATCAATCGCAGAAAAATATCCTCCTTTGGAGTTTTTCATTTTATTTTGGAGAAAAGCATAGGTATTATAAACCGTCGATTTATAGAGGGGAAGCTTAAATTGTTTAAATGCATTTGCATATAGAGTTAAAAGCTGTGCGTTATCATAAAGCATTTTTTCAAAATGAGGGACTCTCCATTCTGGATCAACAGTGTAACGGTAAAAACCTCCTTCCAAATGATCCACAATACCACTATTTGCAATATTTGTAAGTGTACTTGTAAAATAATCTTTCCCTGCGTTGTCATTATTTAGGTAATTGTACTGTTGGATATAATTAAATTTTGAAGGAGTGACGAATTTTTGATTTTGTTTTTCTCCTCCATTTATTAAATCCCAAGAACTAGACCAAAGAGCCATGTCTTTTTGAAGTGTTGAGGGCTGAATTAATATTGCCTCCTCAGTATATTCAAAATGATTAATTTCTTGAATCCCTTTCTCTACTTTATCTGCAAATGTTAAAAGTTGAGCTTTATTATTATCATACATTCTTTGAATTTTACCTAATACCTCAAGCCATTGGTTTTTGGTATGGTAAGTGCCTCCATATATTGGTCTACCATCTGGTAAGCATACAACATTTAATGGCCACCCACCACTTCCTGTCATCATTTGAGTAGCTGTCATGTAAATATTATCAACTTCTGGGTTCTCTTCTCGATCAACCTTAATACTAATAAATTTTTCGTTCATATATAATGCCACATCAGGGTCTTCAAACGTTTCTTTTTCCATTACATGGCACCAATGACAACTCGAATAACCAATACTTACTACAAGCAATTTTTCATCCACATTACTTGAGTTATAGAGATTTTTATCCCAACGCTGCCAATTAATTGGATTATTTGCGTGTTGTAGCAAATAAGAACTTGTCTCAAGATTCAATATGTTTTTGTTCATTTGAGAGGATAGAGACCAAGGAGAGGAAAAACTCAGAAGAAGTAGAAGAAAAACACGGTAAGTAAGTAGATTTTTCATAAGCATAGATCATGATCATAATACACCTCTAAAATAAAAATAAGAATGCGAAAATTGAAGTTAAGGGCTAACAAATTGATGAATCTTATTATCGTAAATAGGGCATTAATTTCAAAATTAAAAAAGTTGAGAATTGTTACATAAAATCAATCTTGAAATTTATCTTGATAGCTTTCACATAAAGGATGTTATAATGTATAATTAAGATGACCTATTTTGAAATAAATTAAAAAAAATGTGTGGTCTGAAACCCCATTTTTATTATATTTAATAACCTATTTCTGAAAATTATTTCAATATGAAAAAAGTCTTTTTAGTCACTTTATTATTTTTTTTGTCTAATTCCTATTCGCAAGATTTTAGTTTATATGAATCACAGATTTTTATCTCCAAAGATGACACCCTTAACTACAGAATTCTGAAGCCCTTAAATTATAACCCCGCAAAACAATATCCGGTACATTTAGTTTTACATGGTTCTGGTGAACGAGGTAGGGATAATACTGCTCAACTTACACATGGAGGAAAATTGTTTTTAAAAAAAGAAAATAGGGAGAATTATAATTCTTGGGTAATCTTCCCTCAGTGTGGAGAAAATGACAGATGGCCAAGTTTAAAATCTGACACTTGGGACGAAAATTTTAAAGGTAAAATGAAAAAGCCAAATAAAAGTTTGGCCTTAGTTATTCTTTTTATGGACACATTTATAGAAAAAAAACAAGTGGATAAAAAACGAATTTATTTGAGTGGTTTATCAATGGGTGGTATGGGAACTTTCGAATTATTATATCGAAGACCAAATATGTTTGCTGCAGCAACACCTATTTGTGGTAATGGAAGTACTAAGTTTGTTGATAGATATGCAAAGAAAGTCCCTCTTTGGATTTTTCACGGGTCTGATGACAAGGTAGTTAATCCTAAACACTCGTTGAATATGGCAAATGCAATAATACAATCAGGAGGAAGCCCTAAAATGACTTTATATGAAAATACAGCCCACGGAAGTTGGCATAATGCATTTGAGGAAATAAATTTTTTAAAATGGATTCATTCTAAAACGAAAAAATGAAAAAAAATAAAACACTTTTAATAACACTCTTTTTTTTTATTACCTACGTGATTAATTCGCAATCAAGAATTGAAGCAGGTAAATACGAGGATCTAAAGACTTCCCCTGAAATAGCTATTGCTGGTGGAGGCACACTAATGGATTGGGCAAATTTACATTTATATCATGGTCGTAATCAAATGTTAATGAAAGTATCCGAACCAAATCGTGTAGTTTTTATAGGAAATTCAATTACAGAAAACTGGAGTCTATTTGATGAAAACTTTTTTATTGAAAATCCTTTTGTAAATCGCGGAATTGGTGGGCAAACTTCACCGCAAATGCTACTTCGATTTAGATCTGATGTTGTTAATTTGAAGCCAAAAAGTGTTGTTATTATGGCTGGAACAAACGATATTGCCAGAAACACGGGACCAATAACTCTTAAAAACACAGCTGAAAATATAATTTCAATGGCTGAGATTGCTATTGCAAATAATATAAATGTTTATATCTGCTCTACCCTTCCTGCTATAGACTTTTTATGGTCATCCAAAATGGAACCAGCACTAAAAATAGTAAAATTAAATTCTATATTGAAGAAATATTGTAATGATAATAATATCACTTATGTAGACTATTATTCGTCTATGGTTGATGATAAAGGAGGATTAAAAGTGCCTGAATATACTGCGGAAAATGACCTTGTACATCCCAATTTAGCTGGATATAAAGTAATGGAAAAGATTATTTTGAATTCGTTGAAGCTATAATTTAATGTCCCAAATTCAAGAGTAAGCAATAGCTATTATCTGAATTAACCGTTTCTCTTTAATACCAACATTCACTCTAGAATAAAAAGCTTTTTTGAGCTAAATAATAGAGGTAAATAAATTAGCTTCTCCGAAAAATTAATCTAAAACCCTAGTCGCCTAATTCCAGGAATTCATATAAAGATATTATCGGGCGTTCTTATCTTTTTGGAAAGTGTTATGATAGTTCGTTTGCCTTTGTCTGATTTTACAATCTTATAGCCATAAAATCACCCTGTAATTTATATTTATTATAAATATTTTATTCCCTTATGACAGGGTTATTATGTTCTCAATCGTAATATAATAAATTCTATTCTTGTTTTAATAGTTTCATCATAGGATTTTAGTTAATATGTTCGCCCCTCTAGTAAATTCTAAAGGGGCTTTTTTTTCTAATAAATTTTTTGAGTTATACGAGTGTTAATGCCCTGTCAGCGTTGGTCTTAGAGCTGTATTTATACCCCCCCCTTTTTTGTTAAGGGAACTTTTAGAAAGGTTCAATAACTTACAAAGCCTAATAAGAGTGTAAAATTTAGAAATTTTGATAAAACTAAATCAAACTATTTCTTCAAACAGTATTTAGTGTTGAGGTATTTGTGAGTAAGGTACTCGTCCTTAGACATAGGTTCAAAGTCTTTTTTATATCTTCAGTCTGAGTATTTCACTTTACTTCTTGAAAAAACATAGCTATTTTCAGCTCCTTCTTGTTTAAACTCAAGTGAATCTTGACTCTTTATGTGGAATACATTTATGGTTCCTTCTCCAGAAAACTCCCAACTTATTGTTTGTGCCTTTTGATCTATTTCATGAATGATATAATCCAGTGGGTTATAAAACTTTTCGTTTTTTACCTTTAAATACGCTTTCTGATCTAAAAATTCCAAACAAATTTGACCTCCTGCTAATTCTGAAATTCCACACCATTCTCCTCCGATCAGAAAATTAGGTTCTAATTTGATTTTATCACCGGAATTACAACTTAAAAAAAGTATTACAGCCAGAGATGAAAAGATATACTTCATAACTTAAAATATTAAAATCAAATGTAATAATTCCTTGAAATTAATTCGGCTTTTCTTTTCTAAATTGAGAATTTACATGGAGTCTATTTACTTTTATGATTCAATGGATAATTCGATATCTTTAACTTCTTAAATACATCAGAAATGAAAACGCTCCTTCTTACTTTATTGTTAATTCCAATAATGGGATTTTCACAAACCACCATCTCTGGAATTGTTAAAAATAAAGAAACAGAAACCCTAATTGAAAATGCAGTAGTAGTCTTAAAACCCTTTAGAATAAAAGGAGGAGGATATTATTCTGGGAAAAAGACTGAAAAAAATGGAGTTTTTAAATTAAGCACCAATTACAACTATCCAATGCAACTCATTACAACAAAGAAGGGTTGTGAAACTAAAAAAATTAAAATCAAAAAAGGAAACACTTATGTGGAAGTAATCATTGAATGTGATGCTGAATCCATCAAAGAAATCATCAAAGAACAAACCTCTGATGTTGACAGCGACGGTGTGCTAGATCGTGACGATGACTCTGTATACCAAGCAGGTGACGCTAAAAATAAGGGCTGTCCATGGCCAGATAAAGATAATGATGGAGTTCCTGACGATAAGGATAATTGTCCCGAGGAAGTAGGAACTCAAGAAAATAATGGCTGTCCAATTGTACCCTCAAAATTTACAGAATTTATTGAAAGTGATAAGAACAATATTCTTTTTACAGTAAGTAGTAGTCAATTGGATTCAGATGCAAAATTTACTCTTAATTCGGTGAAGACCTTATTAGATTTCTATACCAAGACCTCCATCACTATTGAAGGATATGCCTCAACAGACGGAAGCATCGATTACAATCAAAAATTGTCTGAAGAACGCGCAATGGAAATCAAAAATTATCTTGTTTCTAACAATATTGCACCCGAAAGACTAAACATAATCGGTTATGGGGAAAGTCGTCCTGTTGCAAACAATTCTACTACCTATGGAAGAGCAAAAAATAGACGCGCTCAAATTAAAATAAACCTCTAATTGAATTACTACAAAAAACCCCTCTGGATCTCTAGAAGGGTTTTTTCTCGTTTTACACTATCAAAACTAGTATTTAAAAGGCATAGGAAATCCCTAGACTTAATAGGTTTGGTCTGTTATCAATCGTTCCAACATTTAAGTTATTACTTGACAATATTGTTGACTCTTCCTCTGTGATTCCACGATCGTAACGAACATCAACCCCTAGTTTTCCAAAATGAGCTCGAACACCAAAATGGATTCCCAGTGTTGCGTTATTTGTCACATTATCTATGGAATAATCCGAAGCATCTCCTGCCAATTGATATCGAAAAGTTGGTCCAGCAAAACCACTAAGCACAGGCAACAACTTAAACCCTAGAGAAACGGGAGCTTCAATCCTTGATTGACCCACTGTGATGTTGTCAAAATTGGTGTTGTATTTTGTAAAATGTAATTCAGGTCGCACATAAAGCATGAATAATTTGATTTGAGAATAGACCCCCACATAAAATCCACTTACTTGATCTTTAGCTTCCTCTATGTTAGAAAATTGACTTGGTGCCTGAGCAATATCACCCGGCGCATTGAAATTCAATCCCCCTTTGACACCAAATTTTATGATATTTTTGACTATGGGAATATCAACGTCTTGAGAAAACACTTTTGTGGTTCCAATGATAATTAAAAACAGAATTACTTTTTTCATTTTAAAACGATTTAAAGTTTTTGTAAAGGTAAGCAAGTAAATTAATCTAAGCCAAGCACTTTACTTCCAATACAACTCGAATTATAAAACAAAAGAATTCTCTACATTTAGCGTTCAAAGCAAATTATGAGTAAAAACAAAGTATCTTTTCGCTGGGCCTTTAAAGAGTTTATCTGGCCTAGGAGAAAAATTGTGTCCCTAGGTCTTTTCTTAATCTTGGTCCGTAGTTTATCCGGTTTAGTTCTTCCTTATGCGAGCAAAACCTTAATTGATGAGGTAATTCCTTCCAAAGACACCGATGCGCTGACCTATCTCTTGGTTGTTGTATGTGCTGCTTTACTTTTTCAATCTGTGAGTTCTTTCTCCTTAACACGTTTATTAAGTGTAGAGGCACAACATTTAATTTCAATCCTTCGAGCGAAGGTTCAACAAAAATTACTTAAACTCCCCATTAGTTTTTTTGATAATAATAAATCAGGAGCCCTAGTTTCTAGAGTGATGACTGATGTTGAGGGGGTTCGAAACCTGGTGGGAACAGGTTTGGTTCAACTTATCGGCGGGAGCATTACTGCCGTTATTTCTTTGGTAATCCTTATCAAAATTAACGGGCAAATGACCTTATTTGTCCTTTTTCCTGTTCTCGTTTTTGCAGGCATTGCCCTGAAAGCGTTTAAATACATCCGTCCCATTTTTAGAGCCCGTGGAAAAATCAATGCGGAAGTAACCGGAAGACTTACAGAAACATTAAATGGAATTAGAGTGATTAAAGGATTTAATGCAGAGAATCAAGAAAAAGCAGTCTTTGAAAAAGGCGTTGATGAACTTTATCAAAATGTCAAAAAAAGTTTGACCGCTACGGCATTCATGACCAGTTCTTCTACTTTTTTGTTAGGGCTTGCCTCCGCAGGAATTATGGGAATGGGAGGGTATTTTATCATGAATAACACCATGACCTATGGGGAGTTTGTATCCTTTACACTCTTTTTAGGGTTTATGATTGCCCCAATTGTTCAAATGAGTAATATAGGAAGTCAACTCACGGAAGCCTTTGCGGGCTTGGACCGAACTCAAGAATTGATGGCACTCCCAGAAGAGAATGATCCCAAAATCCGTACGATTAACTTAGATCAAGTCGAAGGGAATGTTTCCTTTAAAAATATCTCTTTTAGCTATGACGATAAAACAGAAGTACTCCACGATATTTCTTTTGAAGCTCCGAAAGGAAGTGTCACCGCCTTGGTAGGTTCTTCTGGATCTGGAAAATCAACAATTGCAGGTCTTGCAACCGCTTTTTTGAATCCAAATTCAGGACAGGTTTTGATCGATGGCGTTGATTTATCAAAAGTTAATCTCAAAAGTTTTAGAAGTCAATTAGGGGTTGTGCTTCAAGACGACTTTTTATATGAAGGAACCATTAGGGAAAATATTCTTTTCCCTCGTCCAGATGCCACCGAAGAAGAGCTTTTACAAGCAGTAGAAGGAGCCTATGTCAATGAATTTACTGACCGTTTTGATGATGGCTTAGACACCTTAATAGGAGAAAGAGGGGTAAAGCTTTCGGGGGGACAAAGACAGCGAATTTCGATTGCTCGTGCATTATTGGCTCGACCTAAGATCGTTATTTTGGATGAAGCTACATCTAACTTAGACACACAAAGTGAAGCCTTTATTCAAAAAAGTTTAAATGTTTTAATGCAAAATAGAACCACCTTTGTTATTGCTCACCGCTTGAGTACTATTCAAAAGGCAGATCAAATTCTGGTCATTGAAGAGGGAGATATCGTAGAAAGCGGAAAGCATGATGAACTGATCAAAGCAAAAGGAAGGTATTATGAACTCTATACCTATCAATCCAGGATGTAAATTAAAGAATCTCTAAAAGAGTACTTAAACGTGCATTGAATTCAATCTGACCTCTTACTTTTTTACCTAATAAACGGACCCCCATGGGGCTTTGTGGTGAGATACAATAATATTTTTTTCCTTCATACTCACAAAAATCCGCAGCTATAGCAATAAAATAATTTGCTTGGTCTGTAAGAACAATAGATCCTATAGTAACACTTTCGGTCCTTTTATGGTTTTTTATTGCATTGAGTTTTTGTTGGTTTTGTTCTACTTCTGCAATTTGATTTCCTAATTTTTCTCTTTCCAATTGAATCATTGCTCTTCCTGTTTCGTGCTTGTCCCCAGCTGAACTTTTACTCTCTGAGGTTAAGGCCAATTGTAAGGCCTCTTTCTCCTTTTCTAAAAGAAGTTGTTTGGCTTTAATATAGTGTTGACAATGAGCAAAAAGTAGATCTTTTAGCATAAAACCTTATTTACTTTGTTTACACTGTTTGCATTTAATTTCTATTCCATCTATTTGTGTTTTGTTTTTGGAATAAGCTTCAAGAGGTTTGAATTTCTTGCACCCTAGACATTGAACTTCAACTAATGCCCCTTCTGAATCGAATTTTCTTCTACTCAAATATAAAGGAGTTTGCTTGCTGTACGCTTTGATTTTATTCTTGTCTTCTTCGTTCATTTTTGTCTAAAATTATGATTTAATATATTCGGATACTCGTGTTTGGCTGTAGGCCATCCAAATAAAAAGAAATTGAAAGGGGAGTCTAATAACTGCTATGGTTTTGGTTGTTGCTAATGCTTCCTGAGCAACTGGACTTACCGCTAAATAAATATTCGCTGGAAAAACAGCAATCAAAAGTAATATTAGCCCATAGGCAGCATATTTTCTATAGGATGTCATCAATCCAATTCCAAAAAGTATTTCAAAAAATCCACTACTAAAGACCCAAAACAAGGGCCAAGGAAGCACAGGAGGGACTATAGATTCAAAAAAAGAGGGATGCGTAAAGTGTGTAATTCCCACAATAGGGAAAAGAAGCGCCATACTGTAACGAATCGCTTTAGATCCTTTCATTTGACTTGTTTTATCCTCCATTGATTATTGGCATCACTTTTTCTGCAATTAGGCGCATGGTGTTTTTTAATTGATCGTGTGTTAAGTTGGCATTGTCCAATTGAAAAGTAAGTCGGCTAATGCCTCCCAAAGCAGCACTATGGCCTAAAATCTTTTCTGCCACTTCTTCTGGATCTCCTACTAGTAAGGCCCCTGTTCGTCCATTTTGTGCGGCAAAACGTTCCATGGTTACGGGAGGCCATCCTCTTTCTTTGCCAATCCTTGTAAAATTCTGAGCATAGCCGGGAAAGTATTCTTCAACCGCTTGATCTTTGGTTGCTGCCACATATCCTAAGGAGTGGATCCCTACTTTAAGATCTTCAGGAGCATAACCAGCTACAGCGCCTGCTTTTCGATATAAGTCAATCAAGGGTCTAAAACGGTGTGTTTCTCCGCCTATAATTGCAACCATTAGGGGTAAACCCATACTTCCAGCACGTTCAAATGAGGCCGGAGTTCCACCTACACCCAGCCAAACGGGTATTTTTTCTTGTAAAGGACGTGGAGTAATTCGTTGCTCATTTAATGGGGCTCGATACTTTCCAGACCAAGTCACAACTTCTGTAGAACGTATCTTTAAAAGCAATTCTAATTTTTCTTTGAAAAGTGCGTCATAATCCTCAAACTGAAACCCAAACAAAGGAAATGATTCTGAAAAAGAACCTCTCCCCACAACCATTTCAGCACGCCCTGAACTGATCAAATCTAAAGTTGCATAATTTTGAAAAATACGAACTGGATCTGCAGCACTCAAAACAGCTACAGCACTTCCTAATCTAATTCGTTCTGTTTTTGCTGCCGCAGCAGCCAAAATCATATGCGGTGCTGAATCTAAAAACTCTTCTCGATGATGCTCTCCAATTCCAAAAAAGTCTATCCCTACTTGATCGGCATAAATAATGCGATCTATCAATTCTGAAATTGCATTTACTCTCTCAATTGAGGATGGGGTTCCTTTATTGATGTCTACTGCTGCAAAACTGTCAATTCCTATTTCCATTCAGGTCGTTTATTCTTTAATTGACAATAATACAATTCGGTCTTTTTCCAACTTTATTTTCTTTTTTTTGTATAAAACACCGATGGCTTTTTTAAAGGCTTTTTTGCTTAAGTGAAGCTCCTGTAAAATTTCCTCAGGACTGCTTTTGTCTGTCAAATATAAATCCCCTGACTTCTCTAAATGTCTCATTATTTTTTCACAATGTGTGTCAATCACATGTAAAAATCCTTGCAATTGAAGGGAAATGTCAAATTTTCCGTCTTCCCTAATTTTTTTAATATAGGCGGTCCTTCTAGAATTTCTTTCTAAGGGTTCAAAGACTTCATTTTTATAAAGAAGCCCTTCAAAAGATTCATTGATTATAACATTAAACCCCAAATCTGTTTCTCTTCCAATAATGATTTCTACTTGATCTCCTATTTCAAATTCCATACGATGAATAATTTGTTGCAAAAGTACTTAATTAAAGAGTGCTTTGGTTTTATTTAATTACTTGGGATAAATCCATTTAAAATGCTAAATTTAAATACTATTGTTTATTAAAGAAGACCAAGGTAATGAATAGAAGAGATGCAATTAAAAATGTGGGGCTTATCGCAGGTGGATTAACACTCATTCCCTATGCATGTAGTTTAACCCCAGAAATTGTTTTTTCCAATTTACCCAACATAAAAAAAGAAAAACAGGATTTAATAGGGTGGTTGTGTAATTGCATTCTTCCTGAAGATATTGAAAATTTTCCTACGCCTGAGATACGACAAAATTTTGTGTTGACTCAAGTAAATGATTGTCTTACTTCAGAAGAGCAAGCTGAATTTTTATTGGGTTTTGAAAACATTCAACTTGCCCTTTCTCCTACTAAAGAAATTAAAATGCTCACTCCCGAAGATCAACTAGCCTTTTTGACACTACATTTTGAGGGGGAAGCAGTCATTGCTCGTTTTCTTGAAACATTAAAAAATTATTCATTACTCCATTTTGAGTCCTCCGAAAAGTATATGAAAAATTATTTGTCATATGAATTCATGCCAGGACGGTATTTGGGAAATGTGCTCGTTTAAAAAACTTCATTTATGAAATCAAATACCTTTGATACAATCGTTGTAGGTGCAGGAATGTCAGGTGGCTGGGCTGCAAAAGAATTCAGTGAACAAGGCTATAAAACTCTTTTATTAGAACGTGGTCCCAATGTAGAACATCTTAAAGATTATCCTACAACCAATATGCAGCCTTGGGAATTTAAACATCGAGGGCGATTGACGGCTCAAGATATGGAAGAAAATCCTATAGCTAGCGGCTGTTATGCATATAGAGAAGACGCCAAGCATTTCTTTGTTAAAGATAAAGAACACCCTTATGTACAGAAAAAACCTTTTGACTGGCTTAGAGGATATCAGGTGGGTGGAAAATCTATTATGTGGGCGCGACAAGTACAACGCTGGAGTCAATATGATTTTGAAGGTCCTGCTAGAGATGGTTTTGCTGTGGATTGGCCTATACGATATAATGATCTTGAACCCTGGTACACTTATGTAGAACAGTTTGTGGGGGTAAGTGGAAATAAAGATGGTCTAGACACTTTACCAGATGGTGATTTTTTAAAACCTTGGGAATCTAATGTCGTAGAAGAATACTTTAGTGACGAAATGAAAAAGCACTATGACGATCGACATGTAATTTATGGTCGTTGCGCGCATTTGACAGAAAGTAAACCTCAATTTGTTGAGCAGGGAAGAGGGCTGTGTATGAGTAGGAGAATTTGCCAAAGAGGATGTCCATTGGGGGGGTATTTTAATGCCAATTCAACCTTAATCCCTTGGGCGTTAAAAACAGGAAACCTGACTTTAAAACCCAATTCGGTGGTGCATTCTGTTTTATATGATGAAACACTAAAAAAAGCCATAGGAGTTAGAGTGATTGACACCAAAACCAAAGAAAGTCAAGACTATTTTGCCAAAGTAATATTTGTAACTGCTGCCACATTAAACACCAATTTGATCTTGCTTAATTCTAAATCCAATCGTTTTCCTAATGGCCTTGGAAATGATAATGGCCTTATGGGAAAATACATTGCGTTTCACAATTACAGGGCCACTATCAATGCACAATATAAAGGGTTTCCAGACCGAACAATCGAAGGTGCAAAACCTACTTCCCACTATGTTCCTCGCTTTAGAAATGTGTACAAACAAGAAACCGATTTTTTAAGAGGATATGCGGCAGGCTTTGGTGCCAGTCCAGAAAGAGAAACCGATCGTGAGGGATTTGGTCAAAACTTAAAAGACCAATTACTTGAAACCAAAGAAACTGGGGTTTGGAATGTAAACTCTCATATGATGGGGGAGACCATTCCAAAAGCATCCAATCAAGTTAGCTTAGACCATGAGAAAGTGGATGAATGGGGAATTCCTTTGCTAAACATTGACGTTGACTATGATGAAAATGACGAAAAAATGATTCAAGACTTTTTTGAACAGTTTACAGAAATGTTCACTAAAGCAGGATTTGTCAACATACAAACCAATGATAACAAAAGAAGACCAGGAAACGATATCCATGAAATGGGTGGAGTTAGAATGGGGAAAGATCCCAAAACCTCCTTACTAAATGGCTGGAATCAATTACATGAATGCAAAAACGTTTTTGTTACTGATGGTGCCTGTATGACCTCAACCAGTACACAAAACCCTTCTTTAACTTTTATGGCTATCACTGCAAGGGCGGCAAATTATGCTATAGAACAAATGAAAAAAGAGCTTATTTAATTTCACGTTTTACTCTATTGTCGTTCATAGATGCTAAAAAAATAAAAAGGTAGTTTTCAAAGAATTACTATCTTTAAAAAAATATAAATTTTATGACACTTGTTGCCGTTACTGTAGTTATTACAACAATAATCACCCTAATTATCATTGTTGTAGATATGAATAAATCATAACGCTAAATCGATTTTTGATTTATTGATTTAATTAATTCAAACCTTATGAAAAGTCTCCCAACCTCCTACGCAATCCTCATCGGTAGTTTGATACTTGGTATATTCTTATACTTTGGTCTTTCTACGAATCGATATTCTCACATTGAAGGGAATAAAATTATTGATCAAAAAACAGGAACCCTGTATGATTTGGATAAAAAACAATACATCAAAAAAAACGGGGATCTCTATCAGTACGAATAAAAAATCTTGCTCAAAATAGATTATGTAGTATCCAAAAAAGCTTCCATTACTTTATTTCTAAAGACAATTTTTGTCAAAAAAAAAGGTTATTAATGTAAAGCTGGAGCATGTCCAATTATTCGTTGTGTTTTTTTCTTCTACTTCTTTTAGTAGCTTCAGCTACTTTTGCTCAAGGGGGTGACTTGCTAATTCAACAATACAGTAAAGGTCCAAGCTTAGGCCAAAGTTACTCTAAATGGAGCCTTTATGCGGGAACTGAAATAAATCGAATCAATACGGATTTAAGTACCACATCCCCTACAATAACCTTGGGAGCGCTATTTCACCTTGAATACCGTTTTTCAAAAAGTGTAGGCCTGGTTACGGGAGCAAATTTTACTCCGATAAGATATTCATATCCTGTTTCCGATTCCCTTGGAAAAGATCAACTTAAGTACATTAGTTTTCCTCTTTTTCTTCGTGTTCATCCTACCGAAAAAGTAAGTCTTGGTTTCGGAGCACTTTACAATCATTTTCAAGAAGGTCTAAAAACCGTTTCACTAAACGATACTTCAAATAGAGACGCTTATCCAAAAGGAGTTTTTGCCAATAGTTATGGTTTTGTTGTGCAAGGAGGATATCATTTTTGGAAACGCTTTTATGCCTATTTTAACTACCGTTGGGCAAAAAAGACAAGCCCGCTCACTCAAGTAGAAACGAATAACACTAAGGGTATACAACTTGGCGTAACCTATACTTTTTGGGAGTCGTTCAAACGTTAATAAATTAGTCTTTTTTTCTAGTGATTTCAATTACCCCAGAAGCTCCTTGGTCACCGTATTTTTTTAATGCTGCTTCCCCTTTTAAGACGTTTATTGATTCAATGTGATTTGTATCTAACGCTTTCATAGCGTCTGAATTGGGTTCAATTTTTCCATCAATTACTATTAACGGTTTTTTTTTATTTGTACTTGAAATAAAAATATGTTGTTTAGGCTCCTCTTCAATCCATGTAGCCTGACCTGTAAAGAGGCTGTCTGACTTAAAAAAAACTTTTTTGGGCGATTGGTCTTTTCTAAAAAAAAGCACTTCACTTGTTCCCTGTTTTCCTAACTCAATCACTCTTCCCGAAGGTATCATGGAGTGGTTTACTTCACTAGGTTTTGACTGAACCATATCCTGAGTTGTAGGACTTTCATAAATTTTTACAACCAAACAGGAAGAAAAGCTAAGGAGAATTAAACAACTTAAAACAAAGGATTTCATAAGGGATTAGTTAAATATTTTGGTTAAAGAAATTGTAAGGTAGGGATGAAGGTTAAATCGTTCAGAAACTACTCTTTTTGAAACAGAATTAAACAGTACTTGCCCCGTCCACATCTTGGTATACACTACAATTCCTGCATGAAAGGTATTGACAAAATGATTAGCATCAAAATCAAAGGGTGAATTAGGGGTAAACGCGCTTCCTGTCAAGGAATAATCATGAAAACTGTAGTGAAAAATATTCCCTAAAAAAAAAGCGGATCCTGACGTATAATACTCCACTCTATTTCCAAAAAAAGGAAGTCCCTCCAAGTTCCCAAATTGCATTCCAATTCTACTATATCCTCCTGTCCTAAAAGTCCCAAGTTGGAGTTTCGACTCCTTTACAAGTTTTAACTTTTTGTTAATTGGCAACCCCCAGCGAAGTGTCGTTTGCAAATTAAGATGAAATCGTTGAGGAATCGAATAGGCCCATGAAAGAGGCTTTAAGTTAAGAATGTATTTGTGGTAAGTGTTTTGTAAGGGCGCCGCAAAAGAGGTGTTTGCTCCTGTCGTTCCAACTTCAATCCCCCATCCCACACCAAAATTGGGTTGTTTAAAACGGTCCTCAACAAATCGAAAAAAAAGCCACCCATTATAAGGGTAGTCCATTTTTGAAAGCTCCCGAGTTAATCTAAACGAGGGAGTATTGATTTCTTGACCCAACATCCATTGGTGAGTAACGCGCTGTTTATCTTTTATTAGAGAATCCTTTTTTGGTTTTAAAACTTTCCCATAGCTTAAAAATATACCGCTACTATAATAACGATCAATCCCAAAATAGAGGTCATTGTCAACATGGACATTTACATATCGTTGTGAGTGGACAATACCCAAAAAGCTCAACGATACTATTGTTAAAAAGTGCTTTACATTCAAAAAAGTGATTGTTTAATCCTTATTTTTTAAAACCAATAAAGGAACGGTACAATAAAAATCTTTCTTAGAGATTATATCTGTTTCCCAAAGTTTTTCAAAAAAACCTCGCTCCCTTTTAAAGGCAACTAACATATCGGGTTTATGTTCTTGAAAATGCTCTAAAACACCCTGGTAAACTGTTGCGTTAGAAGAAAATAAAAGTTGCTCAGCACGTTGCATAAGGCCATCGTCTAACTGGTGATTGCGATTTGCAAACCCAGGAACTTTTACCAGCAATAGTTTTAATTTTGCCTTAAAGTGATCTTGAAATAAAACCAAGGAATTTAAAGTACTTGTAGCTTTAACTTCGCCCGTTTTAAACGCTAAAAGCATTTTTTTTGGAGCTTCAAATGTACTCTCAACTGGAGCTACCAATACAGGAATTTTGGTTCTTTTAATCAAACTTCCTGCTATTTTCCCTAAAAAAACATCATGATTAATATCATTGTTCAGCGTTGCGGTAACAATCAGATCGATACCAATCGTTTGATCTAACTTTTTTATGGCTCCAATTAAATCTTGCTCACTGCTGACAAACTTTATTTTATCCACTTCAGTAGTTGCTGAAGCGACCATTTTCTTGATGCGAGAAATATTTTCAGATTGAAGTTTTGAGCTCACGTTAGTGATTGTCGCCAATGTTGAAAATGCAGGATAAGCATCGATTACATATACAGTGCTTTCAAAATGACGCGCAACATCTATGGCATATAACAATGTTGTTTTGGCATATTTAGATACTCCAACAGGGACAAGAATATTATGCATCTCAATTTTATTACAAAAATACTAAGTTTCAAGTTACAATAATTAATATTACATTAAAATATTGTATGATTCGAAAAGCAAATATTGAAGATTTAGATGCTGTAAAAAAAGTGGCTGAAACCTGTGCGCTTCACTTAAGCAATCAAGGTGTTTTTCAATGGAATGAAAGCTACCCATCAAGAGCTGTTTTTAAAAATGATATTAAGCAAGGAAGCCTTTATGTTCTAGAAATAGAGGGTATAGTTTCTGGATGTATGATGTTTTCTGAAGAAAAAGATACGTTGTATAATAGCATTGAATGGTTGACACCAGACAGCTCCAATTTGTACATCCATAGGCTTGCAATTCATCCTGAACACCAGAAAAAAGGATGGGCTAAAAAATTGATGGATTTTGCAGAAGACTATGCCATAAAAAATGGTAATTTTTCTATTCGTTTAGACACCTTTAGTCAAAACAAAAGAAATAATCGATTTTATCAAGCAAGAGGATTTGCCCGTTTAGGGGATGTTTATTTTATAAAACAAAGTACTTTTCCCTTTCACTGTTATGAAAAAGTTTTACAGCCCTCATAGAATGTGTACTTTTACAGCATCATGGAAGCATATGTCAAATACCACAAAGAAGGAAGTATAGGGATTTTAGAATTTGGAAACCCTGCTGGAAATTCTTTACCAAGCCCTCTCCTAAAAGAACTAAAGGCCTCATTGATTGCTCTTGAAAAAGATGCTGAAGTACGAGTAATTATGCTTCAAAGTTTTGGAAATCGAGCCTTTTGTGGAGGAGCTTCTTTAGCAGAAATGAAGACCCTAAGTTCCTTAAATGAAGCTACTGCTTTTTTTATGGGTTTTGCGGAGATAATCAATACCCTTAGAACACTGACCAAATTTGTAATTGGTCGGGTACAAGGAAAAGTCGTGGGAGGCGGTGTTGGGCTGGTAGCTGCTTGTGATTACGTTTTGGCAAGCACACATGCTCAAGTCAAACTTTCTGAATTGTCCATTGGAATTGGTCCTTATGTAATTGAGCCCGCTGTCTCTAGAAAAATCGGTACAACAGCCTTTGCACAACTTTCACTGGACGCACACTCATGGAAATCAGCCAAATGGGGGCTTGAAAAAGGCTTGTATCACGCTGTTTGCGAATCCCAAGTTGAATTAGATGCTGCCGTTCTGGCAAATGCTAAACGATTGGCAGAATATCCTCAAAAAGCCGTTGAAAGCCTACGAAAATTACATTGGAAAGACACAGAACATTGGGAAACTTTACTTCCAAAAAATGCTGTTATTACTGGAACTTTAGCTCTTGAAGAAGTGACTCAAAATATTCTTAAAAACCTGTAAACCAAATGAATAACACTATTCGTATTTCTAAAGAATTTAAATTTGAAACCGGACATGCGCTGTTTGGTTATGACGGTCTTTGTAAGAACGTACATGGCCACAGTTACAAACTTACAGTAACACTCATGGGGACGCCAATATCAGACCCTAAAAATGTAAAATTTGGAATGGTAATGGACTTTAGTGACCTAAAAAAGATTGTAAACCAATCTATAGTAGTGCCTTTTGATCACGCCACTGTTTTGAATGTAGATTCACCTCATCATGAACTGGCCGATGCAATGGAATCCAGAGGACATAAAATAGTTCGTGTTTCTTATCAACCAACCAGTGAAATGATGATCCTTGATTTTGCCAATAAAATCAAAGCAGAACTTCCTTCACATTTAAGTTTACACCATTTAATTCTTAGAGAAACCGAGACGTCCTATGCTGAGTGGTATGCTTCAGACCAATAATTAAAAGCCTAAGGCTTCTAAATCCGCTTTAGGTTTGGATTTTTCTTTTTGGTTTGGGTCTACAATATCTTCACAGTCAACAGGAATACTGAGGTTTTCTGGAACAATAAAATCCTCTAATGAAATTCCAAGTTCTGGTATTTCGTATAATGCTTTCATATAACTTCCCCAAATGGGTAGAGCCATAGTAGCTCCTTGTCCAAAAGCAATCTCTTTAAAGTGGATGGAACGGTCTTCTCCTCCTACCCAAACTCCAGTGGCTAAATTGGGTACCATCCCCATAAACCAACCGTCACTTTGATTTTGGGTAGTTCCCGTTTTTCCAGCAATAGGGTTTTCAAATATATAGGGGTAGCCTGTAATCACTTTTTCATATACATAACTGGTTTTTTCCAAGCCTGCATGTCGCAAACGTGCCCCCGAACCATGTTCAGTGACTCCTTGCATCAAATTCACAGTTACATAAGCCGCTTCCTGACTTAAAACATCTTGTGTTTCAGGTACTACTTCATAAAGTGCTCTTCCATTTTTGTCTTCTATACGAGTGACCATTACTGGTTTAACATAAATCCCCTGATTGGCAAAAGTACTGTAAGCCCCTACCATCTCAAAAAGACTAATGTCTGGAGTCCCCAAAGCGATTGAAGGAACAGCGGGAAGTCTTGAAGTAATACCCATTTTACGTGCCAAATTAATTACGGGTCTAGGCCCCACCAAATCCATCAAACGTGCGCTTACTGTATTTACAGAATTGGCCAGTGCATTTTTTAAAGTTCGAGTTCGTCCGTATTTATCTCCAGAATTTTTGGGACACCAAGCATCAGTATTACCATGTTTCATAGGATCGATACAGTAGAGCGCATCCGGTAACGAATCACAAGGTGAAAGCTTTAACTGATCTATAGCTGTGGCATATAAGAAAGGCTTAAAGGTAGAGCCAATTTGACGGCGACCTTGTTTAACTTGATCGTACTGAAAATGCTTATAGTTAAATCCACCCACCCAAGCTTTTACATGACCCGATTGTGGCTCCATTGACATCATAGAGGCGCGTAAAAAGTGTTTGTAATAACGGATTGAGTCCATGGGTGACATGATGGTGTCTCGCTCTCCACTCCAACTAAAAACACGCATAGGCACTTTTTCTTGAAATGCTTTTTTAATTTCTTCCTCTTCTAATCCCGCCAGTTTCATTTTTCTCCATCGCTCCGAACGAAAAGCTGTTCGCAACATTAGGGTATCAATTTCTCCATCACGTAAATCTAAGAAGGGAGCGATAGGATTCTCACTATTTATGTTTTGTCTTGAAAATTCTTTTTGTAAATTTTTCATGTGCGCAGACACCGCTTGTTCTCCAAGGCGCTGCATACGAGAATCTATGGTTGTGAATATACGGAGACCATCGCGATATAGGTTATGATTACTACCATCTGGTCTAGGATTTGCTTTAATCCAACCATCCATAAACTCTTTCAAATACGCTCTGAAATAAGTAGCCAGACCTTCTCTGTGTGACTCGGGGGTGTAGCTAATGACCAAGGGTAATTTGGAAAGCGAATCCAAAGCTTCTGCATTGATCAAATCATTCCGTAGCATTTGTTGAAACACGGTGTTTCGTCTTTTCCTTACTCGTTCCGGACGTCGAATAGGATTGAATAATGAAGAGTTTTTTAACATCCCCACCAATGTTGCAGACTCTTCAATGCTTAATGCTTGTGGTGTTTTATTAAAAAATATTTTAGCTGCAGATTGTACCCCATCTGCTTGATATCCAAAGTCGTATTTGTTGAGGTACATTGCCAAAATTTCTTTTTTGGTATAACGTTGCTCCAATTGAATCGCTATTACCCATTCTTGTGCTTTTTGTAAAACTGTTTTTACAATATTCCGTGAGCGTACTCCAACGAAAATTTGACGTGCCAACTGCTGTGAAATGGTGCTTGCACCTCCTCGTTTTCCAAGGTAAACAAAAGCTCTAAGGGTTCCTCTCCAGTCTATTCCTGCATGCTCGTAAAAACGCTCATCTTCTGTGGAAATAAGTGCATTGACCATATTGGTTGGTAGCTGTTCAAAGGTAATGGGGGTTCTATTATCGTTAAAATAATACTTCCCCAAAGTCTCTCCATCGGAAGAAATAATTTGCGAAGCTAAATTTGTGTTTGGATTTTCAAGTTGTTGTAGATCTGGCATGGGACCATACCAGCCCAACGCCGCTCCACCAAAGAGAAAAAAGAGGCTTAAGATTCCCGAAATAAAAAGGATCCAAAGCAGTCGGATCGGCTTCTTATAAGAACGCTTTTTTGTTGCTTTCTTCTTTTTTGCCATAGTCTTATTGTTGGTCTTCTATTGAAATTCCAAGGGATACAATTCCCTTAAGTTTAGGAACGCCCTCAGGCTTTCCATTATTGCGCATGGCTTGTGCTATTTCTATTTTTACTGGCCCTTCTTGTGGAATTACAAGACCTTCTTTCCACCACAATTTGTTTTCTTTAAGTTCTGTAAATCCTTTTCCCAGCCAGCTTCCATCGGGAGCAGTCATGGCATATTCCAGAGTGTCTTGGATATAAATTTCATTATTTACTTTTAAAGTGGCAATCAAAAAGATATTGGAAAATTCATACTCAGGATTATTGCGTAGCCAAATAAATATATTTTGGGGACTGTTATTTAACTCTTGAGCAGGGACTTCAAAAACAATAGCTTTTGGTGTGAGTCCTTCTTTGGAAATGGCTTTTTGTTCATCAAATCCTTCTTTATTTCCACAAGAAAAAAGGCTAATCAATACCAAAAAAGAAATTCCTTTATGTCGTCTTTTTTGTCCCATTTTGAAATTTACGTTTGTTTTTTCTCCGTTTATTTTTGCTGCGTTGTTTGGGTTGGTCAAAACGACTTATGCTGTCTTCTCCCTCACCACTATCAAATAGTTTAGGGGCTGCTTTCAATTCCTCCTCTACATACTCTTCCAGACTTGCCACTACTTCTTTGGCTTTGTTCTTTTGAATAATAGTATTGGCAGCTTTGGTAGTTAGTTTATGCCAAGTAATCCAATCATTTTTATACGAATACCAAACCACTCCCTTAAAAATATCCATTTTTTGAAAAACACCAATTCCCTTTTCAGTTTGAAGTTTTACTTCGGGTTTTGGAAAAGCTTTGATTGCAGAACGATAAGCATCCAATTCGTAATTCAAACAGCACTTCAAGCGACCACATTGTCCAGAGAGTTTTTGTGGATTTAAGGATAGTTGCTGATATCTTGCAGCACCAGAAGAAACAGAACGAAAATCAGTCAACCAAGTAGAGCAGCAGAGCTCTCTTCCACAAGAACCTATTCCTCCCAGACGAGAAGCTTCCTCTCTAAACCCAATTTGTTTCATTTCAATGCGAATGGAAAAGGCTTGAGCCATGTCTTTTATCAATTGCCTAAAATCCACTCGCTGGTCTGCAGTATAATAAAAAATAGCTTTTTTTCCGTCGCCTTGAAATTCAACATCTGAGATTTTCATTTGAAGCTGTAAGGCAATGGCCATTTCTCTAGCTCTCTTTTGAACACTAGCTTCTCTCTCTCGTAAATCTTGCCATTTATCAATTTCAGCTTGTTTGGCAATGCGGAGAATGTTTCCAATCGCTTCACTGTCCTCAGCTATTTTTTTCCGTTTCATTTGCATGACCACCAAAGGCCCAGAAAGCGTTACCATTCCTAAATCATAGCCATGTGATACTTCCGTAATGACCAAGTTTCCTGCTCTGGCTTGCAGCCCTTCGGGAAATCGAAAAAATTCTTTTCTGCTGTTTTTAAACCGAACTTCAATATAGGGGCAAGGTGCCTCCCCACTGGCCGGTTCCATGTTTTCAAGCCAATCAAATACCGTGAGTTTATTACAACTGTCGCTCTCACAGGTACCATTGCTTTTGCAGCCCCTAGGGGTGCCTCCGCTACTGTTAGAACAACTTGAACAACTCATTTTTTGATTTTGACCTTAAAGATACAGGGATTTCAAATAATGACCCCTTTATTAAATCTTAAATTAGTGTTTAAATTTTAACACTTCGGAACGACCTTTTTTGAAGATTTTGTTGCTGTTGTGCTGCCCTTTTCGGAGTTTACGCTGTTCTTCTGATGGTAGCGCGGCAATTTCTTGACAGGCTGGAGAGCAACATTGGTCCATTTTTTCTTGACAAGATTCACATTGAATAAACAATAAGTGACAAGCTTCATTAACACAGTTCACATGAGTGTCACAAGCATCACCACATTGATGGCATTGGGCAATCACATCCTCTGAAATACGCTCCCCGCGGCGTTCATCAAACACAAAGTTTTTTCCAATAAATTTATTTTCTAATTCCTGAGCTTTTACTTGACGGGCGTATTCAATAATACCTCCTTCAAGTTGATAGACATTTTTAAAGCCCTTATGCTTGAAATAGGCCGATGCTTTTTCACAACGAATCCCGCCTGTACAGTACATCAACAGTTTTTTGTCTTCTTTGTGATCTGCAAGTTCTTCTTCTATGATGGGCAACGAATCCCGAAAAGTGTCTACATCAGGGGTGATGGCAGAATCAAAATGTCCAATCTCACTTTCATAATGATTGCGCATGTCCACACAAATGGTGTTTTTATCCGATAATAAAGTGTTGAATTTTTGTGCATTAACATGCTTTCCTTTTTGTGTTACATCAAATCTGTGATCTTCCAGTCCATCTGCCACAATCTTGTTGCGAACTTTAATGGTCAGTTTTAAAAAAGATTTGTTGTCTTGCTCTATGGCAATGTTTAGTCGTACCCCTTCCAAAAAGGTAATCTCGTCCAAAGTAACTTTAAACGCTTCAAATTGCGCAGCAGGAACAGAAAGTTGGGCGTTAATGCCTTCCTTGGCTACATAAATACGGCCTAAAACCTCCAAAGGGTTCCAATGCAGAAACAAATAATCCCGAAACAATTGTGGATTGCCCAATTGGGCATATTGATAAAAAGAGAGCGTCAGCCGTTCTTGTCCAGCTTCTTCTATAAGTTGCGCACGCTCTTTTGCGCTTAAATTATTGTACAGTTGCATGCTATACGCTAGTTAAGATTAAAAGATTAAGCAAAGATAAGGAAAATAGTAAGGAGCCTCAAAATGTGTTTGTCTCTTGTTGAACGGGGGGATTTGGGTTTAACGATCTAGTGTATGAGTAGTAGCAGATTTCTGCTTACAAACCTTTCGTTTTGTTCTGACCTTTGTTTTATGTTTATACTTTCGGCTTATCACTTAAACCACTATTACTTATAAATGTTGTTGTGTGTAGTTTTTTTTAGTTTAATTCTTTGAATAAAGTGTTCGCAGCAAGTTTTCCAAGTTCGTTTGATGCTAATGGACTGGATCCTGTAATTAACCTCCTGTCAACACATACTGTCTTATCCATTTTTGTATTCATCAGATTAACACCAAGGCTTTTAAGTTTTTCACTTAATCCATACGGCATTTTGGCAGGGAGATAACCGAACATTGGTGTTTTATTGTCAACTGAATCTGGGAACACAGCCATATTATATCCCTTGTATAAGAATTCTTGATTGTCTAAAACGGTTGATAAGAATGCTCCGGGTCCATGACATAGACTAATCGTAAATAAACCTTTTTCATTTGCCCATCTTAGGATTTTTGCAACATTTTTATCTTCCGGTATACCAATCATTGCTCCATGCCCACCAGGCACAAAAACTGCAGCATATGAATCTGGTTGATCAAATGAAGATGTAATGAATTCAGAAAGCTTAATCGGTTTTTCAAAGCTTGCTTTTTTTTCGTTGAAGATGGCTTTTACATGTTCATCTTTTGCAGGGAAAGCCCACATTTCAAAAACCACAGGTTTTCCTGTTGGAGTGGCAATTTCAAAATCGAATCCTGCGTTTTTCAAATGAAGCATAGGTAGCAAAGCTTCTACTGGGTGATTACCTGTAGAGAAGAATTTACCGTTTTTCATTTTTAAATTCTTTTCTTCTGTAAAAATGACCAAAACTTTTGATTTTTTACCTTGGTATTTTTGATAGGAGATGTTTTCAAAATCTGTTTTGTCAGATACTCCCATCTTTAAAGCCATTTTGGATGGACTGTAAGACCCGTCTGATTCCAATTTTGGAGCAAAACCTAATATTTTTTTAAGCATAATTTTTGTGTTTCTGATTTGAACATCAAAAGTAGGAGAGTGTTTTTGGATAAAAATTACCCTACGGTAATAAATCTACTTTTTTGCTTTTTCGGCTCGTACTCGACTCAGACTTTGTTGAGTTATACCTAGATAAGATGCAATGTGATAATTGGGAACGTATTGCTCAATATTAGGGTATTGTTCAAGAAACAAATTGTATCTCTCTAGGGCCGTCAATTGCAATTGGTTTAGGATTCTTTTATGCAAACTAACTACATGCCGTTCTAAATTTTTTCTTTGAAACGCTTCAAGTTCTGGAAATTGAAGGTAGATCTCATTTAATTTTTGAGCATTAAATTCAATAACAGAAGAATCAGAGATACATTCCACTGTAAGTGAAGCAGGCTCATTGTTGTAAATTGCCATAAAATCACTAATCCACCAATCTTTAATTGCAAATTGTAGAGTATGTTCCTTGCCTTCCTTGTCAATACAAAACGAACGAAGACTACCTTGAGTAACAAAGAAAGTTTTATTTACAGTTTGATCTTTTCTGATTAAAACATCTCCTTTCGCTACCGTTTTTTCTTCAGAAATAGAAAAGATATATGCTTCAGCTTGAGATGAAAGGCAAATTGAATGTTTTATTTTATGGATTAGGTTTTCCAATTACTGTTTTGTTATTACTTACAGCGGTCTAGTGTAAGATTTAGTTGCGTGTTTTAAGAACTAAAGTTAGCAAATAAATCACAGATAGAAAGTTCGCAAGGACTTTCGTAAACTGGCTAGAACTAGCAATTAATTTTATAGGATGTTGTGCAAAGTTATTTTTACCAGAAATCAATTTTATTTTCTCCTAATCCCAAGCGAGAATCATTTTGAATTGGAATTCCAATTTTTTCAAAAATCTGCAAAGTATATTTTTCAGAATCTGAATAAAACATTGACTTTTTTTGTTTGGCTTTTAACTTAATTTCAGATAAAAATTCGA
>Ga0233400_1000218_pt1 | contig 29646 bp, 43 predicted proteins | sample 46DmetaG_FD_182708 | JGI IMG/M metagenome (GOLD analysis project Ga0233400, IMG submission 182708) | Seawater microbial communities from Monterey Bay, California, United States - 46D | ecosystem: Environmental > Aquatic > Marine > Coastal | place: USA: California | collected 2016-10-21
CAGCTACCTCTACCAAAGGTTGCCTCTTCTACTTCCGCTACAGACGATTCTACTGCTTGCTGTAGGGCAGGTGTAATAATACGAGAGCGTTCAGTTTGTCTTAGGCTATCTTCCTTAGACCAGATACCACGCCATAATCTGTAATACTCTTCATGTGATACACGATAGTTATCGTCATAGTGGTCACGCCACCCTTCACACTTGTCCATAACCCACTGTTCTAGGTTAATGTTGTTCAATAGATTATCTTCATTTTCCATATATTAGTAACCTGCTATTGGGTCTATAAATTCAAAGTCATCTTCATACTCTATATCGTACGCGTAACTAACTTTAGCTAGTTGGTCTATGTACGCTAGGGAGTCGATAAGGTCATCGTGAACTAGGGGGTTAGGGAACTGGAATAATTCATCTAGGAACTCTGAGTTCCAATCTCCAGTGTTGAGAGTAATAGCACCATTTTCAAACCTACCTTGTAAGCCCCAAATGACCCTATCTATTTTTCTTTTGTTACCATGTGTTAGTTCTTCTACACGAAAGAACTTTTGCCTAGACTTTTGTAAGTCCATAAGATAAGGGAGTACAGCGTTCTTTAACGCCCCCTTCTCAATACCAACAGAGATAGGTTCATACTTTAGTACAGTCCTAAATATCTTCTCTGCTGTCTTTTTAATATCCCACCTGCCGTAGATAATATCTTCTACGTACCACCCTTCTTCATTTACTTTAACAACGCTAATAGCCGTTTGGTCAAGTTTCTTAGCTTTCGATGTAGCAGCTTTAGATACGTCTGCAAAACCAGCCAAGTCAATAGCAATGTAATAGTCACCAATTTCTGGAGCTTCTTCACTAAACTTAACCCAATCTTCTTTAAATATTTCACTACCCATTGCCTCAAACGATGCCATGAACTCTTGCCTAAACGCAAAAGAACTCATAGTCTTTTTAGCAGCTTCTATCTCTTCTTCTGCTAGTAGGGGGTTGTCATACGAAGTAAAGTGCCAAGCCTCTAGTGTAGGGTCATCTCCTAATTCAGCTTGTTTGTACAGCTCATAGAAGTGGTTACGACCCATAGGAGTTCCGATAAACAAAGCACTACCTTGTTGGTCAGCTAGGGCAGGACGAAGGATTTGGTCAAACACTGCTGGCTTCATATCAGCGTATTCATCCAATACTAAGAACTTAAGAGACACACCACGCATAGTCTCTGGTCTATCTGCACCCTTCAAGCTAATGGTAGCCCCATTAACTAATGTAATCTGGAGGTTGTTAATATGACTAGACTTGATTACTGGATGACCTAACTCTAATAGAGTAGTCCACATAATATCTCTTGCTTGCCCTTGTGTGGGGGCTACGTAGAAAACATGACCCTTCTCTAGCTGGAGAGCGTTTACGATAAGTAACCAAGCAGCTAGTCTGGATTTACCAGTACGTCGACCAGCAGCTACTATCTTAAATCTAGTTTCACTATTCCAAACTTCTTGTTGCCAAGGAAGTAGTTTAATACTGAGGTCGTTAGACACTATAAACTATTTATGTAATTAGTTAATGTTTGATAACGCCAACTGTCTTTACCAGCACCCCAAGGTACGTAAGACTTTCTTATAGAGTCCATAGCATTGATTAGGTCTTGGTCTGTGGCTTTAGGATTATTAACAATATCTTGAATAGGACTAACTAAAACACCAGTCTCAGATTTTTGACCTTTCAACAAATTATCTGACCATCGAGTTAGCTTGCTTTCTTCACCTGACTTAAAACTACCGCCCCAATGTTTAAGACTTAATAAAATAGAAATAGCTTTATCACTTAGGTTAGGGAGTTTTGTTTTTAAATCTAAAGCAAAATCTTTTTGTTTGTTAGCAATGTTTCGTGATACATTATCAAACTCTTCTTTTGTTAATCTTTCAAGTTTAACGTTTTCAGGTATTTTTGCATTTACCCCTTTATCAAAAGCATCAAACTGGTCTAGCTGTTTTAAAACTCTTTCAGGTACACCGTAAGATTTCATTTTAGCTCTGGATGTCATTGCGGCATCTAACCCTTGAGCTATAGTAATACCAGAGCCCGAAGTGGGTTTGTGTGCAAAAGATGCGTTTCCATAGTTACCTTCAAACTCTATTAGATTATCTTTATACATATCAACAATAGGGTCTGAGATTTGCTTATTTAAAACTTCTACATTCTGTTGACCTAACAACTCTTCTTCCCTAAGTTGGTCTCTAATCATAATATCATTCATTAGGTCAGCCTCTAGTTGAGCTATAGCACCTTGTTGTGAGAACTCAGGAGGGGCATCTAAATAACCAGCATCCATTACAGCCCTTTGTACATCTTCCTGTGTATACGAAGGAGTACCTAAATAACCAGCACCTCTTACAGCTTTCTGTACATCCTCTTGGGTATATATATCTTCACCGATAATAACAGGTTCATCACCTAATCCGAAACTAGTCGCCATCTATAACTTCTCCATCAATTACGTTCTCTACTTCAGTAACACCCGAAATAGTAATGTTAATGCTAGGCTTATCTCCACCACCAGAACTAGCATCAAACGAAGATAGTGGCATAAGTCTATCTACTAGAAGTTTCCAAGCAGCAGCTTGATGTTTATGCTCATCATCTAGTGCAGCATCTAGTATAGTATCTAAAACCTTACGAGACTTGGGAGACGCTAGAAGCCTAGCCTTGTACTCATCCATTATAGCCTTATCACCCGGAGGTCTACCGGGAGGTCTAGCTCCTTTCTTTTTGGACTGTACTAATGCTTTAGGTGGTCTACCTCTTTTCTTAGGGACTTTAACTTCTTTCTTTCTTTGTTCCGAGTAATCAGACAATACTACCCCCTTAAAGGATATTGCTTATAATGTATCTTAGTAATGTTTCCCAGTAGAATAACTAATATTACTAATAATTAAACCTAACTGGGTAATATACCTTAGAAAGGTGGTATTATATCATATATCATTTAGTTTGTCAAGCATTATTTTTTAACGTATTGATTTACTTATACATTTAGTTTAGCACCTTAGTAAATTTCCTAGAAACTGCGCAAAGGGGTATTATTTCTTCCTTTTCTTATAATATTTAATTATACGTAAATAGATTTATATATCAATATCTTACGGTATTATTCCCCTCGGCTAGTTTTTTATAGATAGATATGCAAAAATCCCCCCTTTTTTCAATTTCACCTTTTTTTGTATTTGGGGTGGTACTATATGCTAGAGCTACACCATACAGCCCCCCCCTCCCTTCCTATGCAACTTCCATGCCAATTATTTATGGCACAATCCTTGCATACTATTCTACTCTATATACTTGGCATGATACTTGCATACCTTACTGAGAATGTTTGACAGTGAGTGTTGGGGATGGTGCTCTCTGACTAACTTGCTAAGCTATCTGATTGGGCTAAAACTTGCCGCTGATTTGGGTGTCTTATGGTATGTCAATAATTAATTTGCTATCTAAGTTATTGATAACATTGACAATCTAAAATTAATGGTGTTATTGGTGTTCTAATCTGTGTCTTAGTGTGTATAGTGGTCGACAAGCAAACGAGATTTGCGAATATTTAAATAACTTACTAACGAACAACAGGATAATAATATGATTACTACATACTCAATTGAGGATAAACTTACGGGCATTACGACTCTGATTGAAGCAATGCAAGCGGGTGACGTTAACAGCTTTTACGTTAGAGAGCTTGGATACTATAACGATGGTGATAGGCTTGACGCTATATGCTTGCATTTAAAATGGTACAACGATTTGCATAATAGCTAACACTTATTATATCAGGCGTGTATACTTAACTCATACAAATAAACTAGGATAAATAAAATGACTAACTATAAACCAAAAAACATATTATCAGTAGGCAAAGACGCCAAAACAAGCAAAGGCGATAAGTACGGCTTTACCACCGGCATTCTATACCTTGCACCGGCTAACCAAGCTGGACGCGGCAACGTTTGTCCAATGGCAAAAGAGGCGGGTTGTGAGAAAGCTTGTCTTTACACCGCAGGACGTGGTGCGATGTCTAACGTGCAGCAAGCGCGCATCAATAAGACAATACGTTTTTTTGATGATAGGGAAAACTTTATTAAGGACTTGGTTTATTCTGTGGCAATGGTAGCAGCCCAGGCGGAAGCAACAGACACCACGCCATTAATTAGGCTGAATGGTACAAGTGACATATTATGGGAAAAAGTACCCGTAATCAGAAAAGGTGAAGAGTACGCTAACATATTCGATGCATTTCCAAGTGTCCAGTTTTATGATTATACAAAAATTCCGAACCGCAAAAACATTCCAGAAAACTACGACCTTACGTTTTCTTATAGTGGTGTTGAAGGGTACGAAAAGCACATTAAGAAAGCGAAAGCGAATAAAGCATTGAAACGCATTGCTGTAGTGTTCAGCCACAAAGAGAGAATACCAAAAACATTCAACGGCTTGCCCGTAGTTGATGGTGACGACAGCGATATCAGACATAAAGATGGCGTTAACGTAATTACGGCACTATATGCAAAAGGCAAAGCCAAGAAAGACACAAGTGGCTTTGTTGTTCACGTCTAAAAAACAGGCTATAGCGTGAAGCATATCAACTGTGGTATGCTTTGCAGTGTAACCTAATTTAATAAACAAAAGGATAAAATAAAATGATTAAAACAATTTATATATCAATCATCACAACACTAGCTATTGGCTCTCTACTATGGGCGCTAGTGGATTACTTCACACTTCCAGTGGTTGCATTCAATCAAGCGGGTGAGTGCGCTTATATCGTAACAGATGGCGTTACAGACTATAGTTGTGATATGATACCTAACAAATACATAATGGAGAGAGTACAATGAAAACATTAGAACAGATTAGAAAAGAGAAGAGAGAGATTGAACGTCGTTTATTGTTCTTACAGCATAAAGATAGACACACACGTGATGACAAGCAAGCGTGTTACGATATGAACCAAGCTATTATTAAACTAGCTGCAGAGATTAATAAGGGGTTAAACAAATGAAAACATTTAACAGTGAGGAACTTAATGGGTTATTAGAACAACATAAATTGTGGTTAAGTGATAGCGCCAAAGGTAAACGCGCTGATTTAAAAGATGCTGATTTAAGAAATGCTAATTTAATTGATGCTAATTTAAGTAATGTTAATTTGAATGGTTGTATAGGTAACGGAAGTGAGATTCAATCTATACAAACTACAAAATATTTAATAAACATAACTAAAGAGGATATTCAAATAGGTTGCGAAAGGCACACAATAGAGACTTGGCTATCTTTTTCAGACAATGTTATTCAGGATATGGACAGAGGAGCTTTGGATTGGTGGAAAATGTACAAACCTATTATTACAGCCTTATTGAATGTTAAGTTAGGTTAGTTTAGGTTGTAGTATAACAACGCCTTAGAAAGGCACACAGAGGGCTTAAACATGATAAATAAACAAACAATTAGAAACAAAAAACTACGTATCATTGAACAAATAGACCGAGCTTTGATTGTATTAGATAGGGAAGAGTCGGGTTATGATTATATAGTTGATACAATGTCAGTGATGCAGCTACAAACAATCAAAGGGGAACTGTTCGATGAGATATGGTATCTAGAAAACAGACCGCAAAAGTTTACTGTTAATAGGGGAAAATAAATTATGGAATTACAGGAAGAACTATACGAATTAGATGTACCAGTTTACGAAGATGATAATTATTTGAATCAGTTTTACTGGGAGGAGATAGAGTACGAAGAAATAAATTTGACAAACTATGGAAAATAGTATAAAATAAATTTTCTTATTTGTATTATTATTATTAGGAATTAATTAATTATTATGAATAACCAAGAACAGAGAGAGAGGGGACAACTGAGCCACAAAATCCCTTGTCCTGATTGCGGAAGCGGGGATGGCAACCAAGTATATAATTACGACAATCAACCAAGTGATAGCTATTGCTTTGCTTGTCAGACTTACTTCCCACCTATTAACAATGTAACTAGAATAAAACCTAATAAACAAAAGGTTGAGAAGATGAGTATAGATTTTGATAAACTTCCCTTTCGTGAACTATCAGATAGGGGTATAAGACAAGAGATAGCAGAACTTTATAATGTTAGGGTGGCATTGAGTGAGGTAGATGGTAAGACAATTACCCATCATTACTATCCAGACACTAAGAATGGAGAGGTAACAGGTTATGAAGTTAGAGAGGTAGCAACCAAGGATTTTAAAGCAGTTGGTGATAGAAAGGGTGCTGTTGACCTATGGGGTAAAAGCCTAGCTAGTAAGAACGGTAGTAATAAACTGTTCATTACGGAAGGCAGGTGCGATGCTATGGCATTGTATCAAGTTATTACGGATAACACGCCCAGCAAGTACAAACAATACCTTCCTTCGGTAGTATCACTAACACGTGGTGCGTCATCCGCCTTGAAGGATATGGTTAATAATAGGGACTTTGTAGAGAAGTATAATGAGGTTATCCTGGTTTTAGATAATGATGAGGCTGGGAACAAAGCCACAAAGGACATTATTAAATCTTTTCCATTGTTTAAGGTCGCAAGCCTACCATTAAAAGATGCTAATGATATGCTGTTAGCCGACAGAGGAAAGGAGTTATATCAAGCAGCAGTGTGGGATAGTAAGCCTATCAGACAAGGTGAGGTCTTAGACATTGAGGACTTTATCGACAAGGCACTTGAACAGCCCAAGATGGGTATCAGCTTTCCATGGGCTACAGTTACAAGGGCTTGTTTTGGTATCAGACCTAACACCATCCATATAGTAGGAGCAGCACCTAAGATTGGTAAGACAGACCACCAGCACCAGTTAGTAGAACATCTGGTTTATAGTGAGAGTCAGAACGTAGGTATGTTTGACCTTGAGAACGCACCAGCTAAGACAGCTAAGAAGTTAGCAGGGAAGCATGACAGGATAGACTATTCAAGACCTGATGTTAGCTATGACCCTGAAATGCTAAAGCATACGTTACTATCAATGCAAGGTAAGGTGAGGTTCTATGATAGAAGTGCAAGCCGTGATTGGCAAGATATAAGAATAGCTATGGAAGAGATGCACTTGCTAGATGGTATTAACATATTTATACTAGACCCACTCACTGCATTGGTCAGTATGTTTACAGCTAGTGAAGCGAATGATAAACTAAACGAGATAATGACAGACATGGCAGACTTAGTAATGAAATATCCAATCACTATATTTTGTTATAGTCACGTTAATCCTAAGCCTAAAGGTTCACGTTCACATGAGCAAGGTGGTAGAGTATTAAGTCATGAGTTTACAGGCAGTAGAGCTATGGAGAAGTGGGCGCATTATGGTCATGGTATAAGCAGGGACAGAAGCCCTGATTGTCCTGAAGAGAAGCATAACATTAGTGAGTTTTATATGCTATTTGATAGAGATTTTGGACAGAGTTATAGTTGTGATGTGTACTTCGATGAGAAGACAATCACGTATTTAGAAGTATGATGTTTGGGTATATAGGGCGCGAAAGAAAAAAGTATGGAAGATGTTTGGGTATAGGGGGACGTTATGAGTTTTCAACGAGACTTAAAGAAGGGAGAAGCGATAGAGTTGGAGGTACTTGATATTATAAAAAACAAGTACCCAGATGCTTACAAGGTGGAGGGCTACTGCAAAGACTGGGACTTATACATACCTAGTATAAAGCAGGGTGTCGAGGTTAAGTATGACATTAAGTCCCAAGAGACTGGGAACATCGTAGTAGAAGTGGAGTTTAACGGCAAGCCTTCTGCCCTATCCACAACTAAAGCCTATAGGTGGGTGTTCCACACAGGTGATAAGATAATAGTAACGACACCAGAAAGGTTACACAAACTTATTAAAGATAGTAAACTTAGGTTAGTTTCATTCGTAGGTAAGGGTGACAGGCATAGCAAAAAAGCCTATCTTATAAAGGTAGATTTGATAGTTGGCACAAGCATAAAGGTTTTGTAATGAATTACGTATTTGACATTGAAGCAAATGGCTTAAACCCAGACAAGATACATTGTATGGTGGCTAATGGTAAGCAGGTACAAAAAGACTTCTTTGTTAATCTAACAGAAGATGATGTACTTATCGGGCATAACATTATTCGGTATGATGTACCAGTGCTAGAGAAGTTATTAGGTATTAAGATTAAAGCTAAACTAATCGACACATTAGCATTGAGTTGGTATCTGTTTGCTGAACGTAACAAACACGGGTTAGCAGACTGGGGCGAGGACTTTGGAATACCTAAACCAGTGATAGAAGATTGGGATAACTTAAGCGAAGAGGAGTACATACATAGATGTAGTGAAGATGTTAAGATTAACACTAGGCTATGGCAGCTACAAGAGCAGCACCTGGTTGCACTGTACGGAGAGGATTACAACAGTCTAATAGACTACCTTAGTTTTAAGATGCACTGTGCTATGTTACAAGAGCAGAACAAGTGGAAGTTAGATGTAGATAAAGCCAACAGCTTATTAGTAGAACTTACTGAGAAGCAATCTAAGGCTGTTAAATCTCTTGAAGCTACTATGCCACCAGTACAGGTATTTAAGAACGTTACACGCCCACAGAAGCCCTTTAAACAGGATGGTACACTATCAGAAGCGGGTAAAAGATGGTCTAAGGTGTGTGCAGAGCATGATATTAACTTTAATAGTTATGCTAAACACAAAATACCTAATGGTTTTAAAGAACCAAAGGCTACTTCACCAGTGCAGATTAAAGATTGGTTGTCTAGTTTGGGGTGGAAGCCACAGACATATAAGTATGTAGAAGATGGCTATGATTTACAGGGTAAACAGAAGCAACGTAAGATACCACAGATAAAGAAAGGTGATATGTTATGCCCTTCTGTTATTAGGATGGTAGAGAAACACCCAGAGCTAAAGAACCTGGAAGAGCTTGGGGTGCTAGGTCACAGGGTAGCATTGGTGTCAGGGTTGATTAAGAACTGTGACGAGTATGGTTACGTTATAGCTGCTATACAAGGTCTTACGAACACGCTAAGGTTTAAACACGCAGTATGTGTGAACATTCCTAGCCCACGTATGCCGTATGGTAGTGAAATACGTAGCCTATTAACTATAAGAGAGGGTAGAGAGTTATGTGGTAGTGATATGAGCAGTTTAGAGGACAGGACAAAGCAACATTACATGATGCCTGCTGACCCCGACTACGTAAAGGAGATGAACAAAGAAGGGTTTGACCCGCATTTAGATATTGCAGTGAGGGCTAAGTTCTTAACACAAGAACAGGCTGATGCTTACAAAGCTAAAGACTTTAGTAAGTTCGATGAGGCTATGCTAACTGCACAGAGGCACAAAGGTAAGACTACTAACTATGCTAGTACGTATGGTGCAGGCGCAAAGACTATAGCCAGAGGGGCAGAAGCTACACTAAAAGAAGGTGAGGCATTACACAAAGCGTATTGGGATATTAATTGGAGTTTAAAAGCTATAGCAGAGGAACAGACCACCAAGAATGCGAATGGTAAGCTATGGCTACTTAATCCAGTCAGTGGGTTATACTATGAACTAAGAAGCAAGAAGGATATATTTAGTACGCTTAATCAAGGTACTGGTACTTACTGCTTTGATATGTGGTTAAAGGAGATACTTAAAAAGGATGTAAAACTATTGGGACAGTTCCATGATGAGGTTATTCTTGATGTACCTTTAGGGTATAGAAAAGCTGTCACTAAGTACTTAAAAGGGTGTGTAAGTAAAGTAAACAGTACATTAAAGTTAAATAGAGATTTAGATGTAGATGTAGATTTTGGTAAAACTTATGCAGAAATACATTGACAAATACAAAAAAGTATGAGACAATAACAACTGTTATTCCAACAATAGAGGACAAAATAACAAATGGCTATTAAAAGACGTGGCGAACAACAAACAACTGAGCGTAGTGACATCGAGTATGTAAACCTAGAAGCAGGTGAGCATGAGGGTAGACTACGATATGTAGCAGACTTAGGTTTGCAGAAGCGTGATTACAAGGGTGAGGAGAAACCACCAGCACAACAACTGGCTTTAGGTATTGAGATTATCGGACAGACTGTAGAGATTGATGGTAAAGAACAACCTAGACTACTATGGACTCCTGGTTTTAACGTGTTCCATGAGATGACTGAGCGCGGTAAGGAACTCCAATACTTCAAGATATTCGACCAAGCAGCAGTAGAAGGTGTAGAGGCTGATTGGGACAGAGTGATTAACGAACCTTGTAACGTAGTGGTTATTCATTCTAAAGGTAAGGGTGAGAACTCAGGTCGCACATATGACAACATTGATTCACTAACACCAATACCTGCCAAGTATAAGGGTGGTGTAGGAGAAGGTCTTATTACTGATGGTTGTACTGGTGATGCTGATGACATGGAAAACCCAGCACAAGCTAATATGTTTGGTTTACCACTATATATTCATGGTAACCGAATTGACGCGCCAGAGTCGTTAGAAGAACTTGCTGGTGTAGAAGACGATATTCCATTCTAATGCAACTGCTAATTGATGGTGATGTTATTGTGTATCGTATAGGGTTTGCAACACAGAGGAAGGATGATGATGGAAACATTGTACCAGAACCTTTGCCCTATGCTTTACACAGTACCAAGAGGTTTATCAATGGTATGATTAAAGATACGGGTGCTGATAGTTATAGGTTATTCCTAACAGGAAAAAATAACTTTAGACTAAAAGTTGATAGTGAGTACAAAGCTAATCGTAAAGGTACAGCTAAACCTATTCACTACCAAGCCATAAGGGATTATATGGTCAAGCACTTTAAGGCAGAGGTTATCGAAGGCATGGAAGCTGACGATGCCCTTGCACTTAATCAAACAGACGAAACTGTTATAGCAAGTATAGATAAAGACTTACTTATGGTAGCTGGAAAACACTATAACTTTGTTAAGAAAGAGTGGACTACAGTAACACCAGAAGAAGGAATAAAATGGTTCTATATGCAAATGCTAATGGGAGATAAAGTTGATAACATTATTGGAATACGTGGAATCGGGATTAAGAAAGCTGAGAAGATATTGGCTGAGAGTAAAGATTGGGATGCTACTGTGGAGAGTAGATACGAAGATGAGTTTGGGGAAGGTTGGTATCAACGGATGGTACAGAATACGCAGCTTCTTTGGATGCTTCAGAAAGATGTGAAGATGCCAATGGATATTAGGGGTGACGCATGATAAGGCTTTTAGATATTGAAGTGTGGGATGACGATGACGACTGGGCGCAGGGGAGATACTTAGTGCATGGGCATGATGATGTATTGTGGACAGATAGTGTTGAAGATGTGTTGGCTTTTCTACGACATTCGTTAGGTAGGGAATATGATTAAGTTCAGGTCTAAATTTGAAGAGAGGGTAGCTAAAGACTTGAAAGACTTTACATATGAATGTACAACGTTACTATATAACAAACGAACCACTAGGAAGATGGAGTGTTTAGATTGTGGTAGTCAACACGTATTGCAAAAGGCTAAGTATCTTACAGACTTTAGATTGCCTAATGGTATATACATCGAAGTGAAGGGGTGGTTCAAGCCTAGTGACAGAACTAAGATGGAGAGTGTCATTAAGTGTAACCCAGACTTAGATATACGAATGTTGTTTCAAAAAGATGGGTGGACTACCAAGAAGAAAACACAGAAGTATAGTGAGTGGTGTGATAAGCGTAAGATTAAATATGCTATTGGTAAAGTTCCTATTGAATGGGTGAAAGAGGATGAGAAATGTGAATAAGATATGTTACAAATGTGGTGCGGAAGACCCCGAATATGTAGTAGTTGGGTATGGTAGGAATTGTTCTGAGTGTGGAGGTAAAGCTAGTGTGTTAGAAATAACTGAAATGACTGACTTAATAAACGAACTCTACCTTAGAGGTTTACTACCCGAAGGTTTTGTTGAAGACGTAACAGACGAAGAGTATAATGAACTTGAGTTAGACTTTAATAAGGAAGACTTATTCAAAGCTAATGAAGATGCTTTCTTGGACTACTTAGAGGACTATGACTATGACTAAGATTGTAGTGATACCCGACACACAGGTTAAGAAGGGTGTGCCTATGGAACACTTGTTGTATGCAGGTAGGTACATTGCAGAGAAGAAGCCAGATGTTATCGTACACCTTGGAGACCATTGGGATATGCCTAGCTTATCCTCTTATGATAAAGGCAAGAAGTCTTTTGAAGGTAGACGATATAAGGATGATGTAGATGCAGGTAACTTGGCTATGGATTTATTACTAGAACCTATCAAGAAAGAAATGAAAAGGTTGAAACGTAATAAGAAGAAGTTATGGAACCCTCGTATGGTATTTACAATGGGTAACCATGAAGAACGAATAGAACGTGCAGTAGAAAGCGATGCTGTACTAGAAGATGTGATTGGTTATAAAGACCTTAACTTAGATGACTGGGAAGTTATAGATTATAAAGAACCAGTAATCATTGAGGGTGTTGGCTTCTGCCACTTCTTTACCAGTGGTGTTATGGGTAGACCAGTATCAAGTGCTAGGGCTATGCTTACTAAGAAGCACATGAGTTGTGTGATGGGTCATGTACAAGACAGGGACATAGCCTTTAGTAAGCGTGGTGATGGTACTGCATTGACTGGTATCTTTGCTGGTATCTTTTATCAACATGACGAGGCTTACTTAGGCAGTCAAGGTAATGGTAGTTGGAAAGGTATTTGGATGTTAAACGAAGTTAATAATGGTAGCTTTGATGAAATGCCAGTTAGCTTAGAATATTTGAGAGGGCGTTATGGAAATTGATATAATGACACCAGAAGAAGAACAACGTATGAAAGATTTAGGTAGATATGACTTAATCAATAAGGGTGTTTGTGGTAAATCTACAAGTAGAATAGATATCATTGGGCAGAACGGCAATGATGGGTTACACTATGAAGAGAGAGCATCAGACAAACAGGTAGGTGGAGACCATTATAAGAAACACCTAATACAACCTTGGGATATTATTGATGCTTATCATTTAGATTTCTACGAGGGCAATGCCCTTAAGTATTTGCTCAGAACCAAAGGTAGTAGAGAAGAAGATATTAAGAAAGCTATTCACTACCTTGAGAAGATATTAGAAAACTGGAGTAGGTAGTATGGATACTAGTAACCCTATTAAGTTGTTTGGTAAGAACCTGTTTGGCTTCTGGCTACCTTTTATAGGGTTTACAACTTATGTAGAGTACGATGATATATTTAATCCTAAGTATAAACTATACGAACACGTATTCTTAGTACAGTGGATTATTGGTTGCGGACTTGTGTATAAGATAGAGGTAGTACAGATGATGGAAGAGGAAGATTGGAATGACGAATAATGAAAACCCAAAGGCTACGTTTACTATTAAGAAGATAACTAACTGGCATTATGCAAGGAACTTAATCAATGGCTCTAATGACCAGGCACAAGTAAAGAAGTTAATCGAAGAGGTAACTGAGTTAGTAGACTCATTATCTACAGGGAAAAGTCCTATTGATGATATTGGTGATATTATTGTAGTGCTAATCAACATAGCAGAGAGACATAAATTATCTATTGATGAATGTTTAGAACACGCCTATAATGATATCAAAGACCGTAGGGGTCAGATGATAGATGGCATATTTGTAAAGGAAGAGTAAATGATTACAGACAAACAAGAGGCTTACGTTATTGCATATCCACAGGCAGAGCAGTTTGCAGAGTTGCAAGAGGACATCTTCTGGACTGCTAAAGAGATTGGTATGGATAAGGACTTACATGACCTACACAACAATCTTACAGAAGCAGAGATGCATGGAGTAGTAACTGTGTTAAAACTATTTACCTTGTATGAAACACACGTAGGTAATGACTACTGGTTAGACTTTATTCGTAAGAAGTTTAGACGACCAGAGATACAGCGTATGGCTTCTGTGTTTGGTATGTTTGAACTTAATGTACATGCACCTTTCTATAACAAGATTAACGAGGTGATGAACCTAAACACTGAGGAGTTCTATAATAGTTACGTTAAAGACAAGACCTTACGTGGTCGTATGGACTGGTTAGATAGGCAGTTTGAAGGTGATGATACGTTAGCTTCGTTAGCAGTTGGTTCTATTGTAGAAGGTGCTGTACTGTATTCTAACTTCGCCTTTCTAAAGCACTTCCAAGCTGAGGGTAAGAACAAGTTAGTCAACATGGCAGCAGGTATTAACTTCAGTGTAAGGGATGAGAACCTACACAGTCTAGCGGGTGCTTGGTTATTCAATACATTAAGAGAAGAGAGTGAACAGCTAGACAACAAAGAGTTAGATAAGAAAATCTATAAGACCTGTGGTAAAATCTATGAGCATGAGTCTCGTATCATTGATATGATATTTGAGAAGGGTGAGATTAAAGGTGTCACAGACTTACAGATGAAGAACTTTATTCAAGCTAGGTTAAACCTTTGCCTTGAACAACTAAGGTTAGAACCACTGTATGAGGTAGACTATGACCCTATCTCCAAGTGGTTCTATAAAAACATTAATACGCCACAACTACATGACTTCTTCCATAAACAGGGGAACAGTTATAATAGGGATTGGCAAGAGACAAGGTTTGCATGGTAATATGAAGAGTATATACGAAGAACTAAGCGCAGAACGAAAGCAACTACAAGCTACAGGGAAACTACCACAATGGTATAGTACCTCTGCTTGGCAGTTACTTAAAGAGAAGTACACAACAGAGGAGTACCCAGACTTATATAGTATTTATAAACGCATAAGTAGTACAGCAGCTAAACACATGGGTGTTGACAAAGACCATTGGGATAGAGTATTCTTTAACCTACTCTGGTCTGGACACCTAGCTTGTTCTACACCAGTCCTAGCTAACATGGGCACAAACAGAGGATGTCCAGTTAGTTGTTCAGGTAACTACGTAGGAGATAGTGTATATGAATTTTACGAATCACAAAAAGAAACTGCAATACTTACAAAAAACGGTTTTGGAACTTCATCTTATCTTGGCGCAATTAGAGGTAGAGGAGATTCCATCAGTTCAGGAGGTAATGCTTCTGGGGTATTGCCAGTCCTTAGAGACTATATCCAGCTTAGCAGAGATGTGTCGCAAGGAAATACACGACGAGGTGCATGGGCAGGATACATCGAACTAGAGCATACAGACTTCTGGGAAGTGGCAGCACATACATTAAACAACCCAGATGATTGTAACATTGGTTGGCTAGTAACAGATAAGTTCATCGAGCAACTAGAGTCAGGTGATGAAGAGGCTGTTGCTAGATACCAACGTGCGCTTAAAGTTAAGATGGTAACAGGTAAAGGTTACTTTGTATTTATAGATAGAATGAATAGAGCTAATCCAGAGGCGTACAGAACTCATGGTTTAACTGTAAAGGCTTCTAACCTATGTACAGAGATAACCCTACCTGCTGATGAGTTCCATACCTTTACGTGTGTACTCAGTTCTATGAACCTAGCTAAGTATGATGAGTGGAAAGATACAGACGCAGTACAAAATGCTATTGTATTCCTAGACTGTGTAGCTGAAGAGTTTATACAGATGGGTAGAGGTATTAAAGGTTTAGAGAAAGCAGTGCGTTTTACAGAGAGTGGTAGGGCTTTGGGTCTAGGTACACTAGGTTTCCACAGCTACCTACAACAGAACATGATTGATATTGAATCAATGGAAGCACATATGCTAAACTCTACTATCTTTAAAGGTATTCAGAAGGAGGCTAAGAAAGGCTCTGAGTGGCTCGCTAAGACGAAGGGAGAGCCTAAGTGGTGTAAGGGTACAGGGGTACGTAATACACACCTCCTAGCCATCGCTCCTAACAGTTCTAGTGCGCTTATTTGTGGTGGTGTTAGTCAGGGTATCGAGCCTGTATATAAGAATGTGTTTGTACAGGGTAGCCCAGCAGGAGAGATTAACCGTATCAACCCTGTGTTAGTAGACTTGATGAGAGCTAAGGGAGTTTATAACGATGACAACATCAACGCTATTATTGCAGACAACGGTTCAGTACAGCTAGTAGACTGGCTAACTGATGAAGAGAAGGTAGTGTTCAAAACTTCCTTTGAGATTAACCAAGAGGTATTGATTAGGTTAGCTAGTGTAAGACAGAAGTTTATATGTCAAGCACAAAGCCTCAACCTATTCTTCCCAGCAGATGCTCCAGAGGAGGAGATTAGTAGAGTGCATAAGCTGGCATTTAAAGATAAGTATATTAAGTCCTTGTACTACATACGTAGTGAAGCAGGGGTTCGTGGTTCAACTGGAGAGTGTGTAGCTTGCGAGGGGTAAAGTATGATTGAACAAGATGTAAACGAACTAGCTAATGCAATGGAGGCAGACCCAGTACGCTGGGCTAAGAACTACCTTGAGCTGAGAGAGTTAGTTGATATTTTAGAATCTCAGGTAAGTGCAATGTTAGGTACGAAGGAGAAAGTACACTAAACTATAGGCAAAAAGAAGCCCCCTTGGAAAATATCCTTGGGGGCTTTTTTGTAGGTGCTATTTACGTTTCTTCTTAACAGCTTTCTTAGCAGCTTTCTTACCTGCTGCTGTATAAGGGTACTTCTTACCTTTTACCATTGGCATTTATTTATTTCCTCCTATCACCATTTAACTTTATCAGCCCAGTAGGCTGCACTCATCTTACCTTTACTAATGTTCTTAGCATGTCTAGCCTTGAACGACTTCTTCCTAGCTTTCTCAGCAGCAGTCTTAGGACTCTTACCTGCACCACTTACTCCTTGCTGACCAAACCTGATGGTCTTAGTTTTGTCGCCTTCCTTGGCTACAACCACATGAGACTTTGTAGGATGATTAGGTGTACGTTTAGGTTTGTTATAACCTGATACACCTATCCTACTTAGCTTACTATCTTTCTTAGTTGCCATATTATTGTCTAAACCCTCTTGCTTTTAGTTCTAGTATTACAGATTTACTTATCAAACCCTTTCTATAAAACTCTTGTAATAAAGATGGATTATCCATAATCATGTCAGCTCTATCACTAACACTTAAGTTTTTAATTAACTTATCTCTGCTATCTAGGTTAAGCCTACTTTCTTTTATTCTACGTTTAAACTCTGTAACTAGTTTCTTAAATACTAATGGATTACCTTGTGACACTTCTCTCATCTTACTTATTTGTTGTGCCCTAGGTAATCCAGCTATAGAGTTATCAAACAACTCTGAAGTAGACTCTGCCCTGTTGATAGGTATTGGTACATACTGCCTATCTAATAAGCCAATAATATCTTTAGAAGATATACCACCCTCTTTTAAAACTTCTATTCTTTCTTCCTCTGTATAACCCAACCTTCTTAAACTCTCATCTTTAGAGGAAAGTTGCTCAAAGACTCTTGCCCTTACTTCGTTAGAATCTTTATACACTTTAGCTAATGCTTCAGGTGTTAAGTCCTTATCATAGTCTCTTGCAGTAGTGTAATCACTTTTTAAGTTACGCATAGCTTTAGAGTCATGCCTTATCTTGTGCCTTACTTGGTCATTTACATTAAACTTTACTATACGATTACCTAACTGCCTCTTCATAATTTCAGCAAAGTTGTATCTTGGGTCATCACTTACTAAAGAGTCTACTATCTTATTACCTTCTCTAACTGCACCCGGTTTAAATGTTTCATTTACAAAGTAGACTAGCTGGTTTTTAAAGCTCTCCATTTGGTCAGGGTCATCAGAAATAGTCTTACCGTAAGCATCCCTATTATCTATAGCCCTATAAGCACTAAGACCTACAAAGTTACCCTCACCTACAAACTGGTCTACAAAAATACCTGTTAGGTTAGATAAAGGTTCATCTTTAAAAGCAGATGACATCACCTCAGATATAATAGCATGAGGTACAATGTAAGACATATTGGCGTAAGAACCTTCCTTTGTTTCTGGGTCGTACGTAAACAACAAAGACTTGTTCTTATCAAAGTCTGCAACAGCAGTCTCTTTAAGCATAGCTTCTGTCTCAGCATCTACATTATTCATAGAGTTGTAACCTTGTCTCATAGCCTCTGTACCTGCTACTACTCCAGATAAAGCTACTAACCTAGTTACACCCTCTGCTTGCATAGCTTTCTGATTAGCCTTAGATACATCTAGCCCAAGCTCTTGACCAAACTTACCTGTAGCCATTTGTTTAGCAAACCTTACTTGGTTATATATGTTCCTAGAGAACTCTGCTGTAAAGGCTACGAACTGTGGGAATACCCCAATCCTTTGAGCAGCCCTTACAATAGGGCTTAACTTCTCGTAGTTCTGGAAGGTGTCATTTGTAAGTTGAGCAGCAGACCTTTTAATTTGTTCTCTACTAGCTTGAGGAAACATTTTAGAAAGTCTTTGTTGGTTGTGAGTCCATACACCAAACCTAGCTGCTGTATCTGTAGCGGAGTACGCTTTACTAAGTGGGTCAAATATATTACTTAACTTTTTTGAGAAATAGCCTTGGTTTAATGTATCTCTAATATCAGATTCTAGTACGTTAGCAGGACCTAAACCATACTTCTTCATTTCATCTCTAGCTAGATACAATTCTTTAACACCCAACTCAGTATCGCCAGTTAGTTTTTTCTCTAGCCAACTATACTCAGATGCAGCATACCTTAAACCTCTGGCAGTACCTTTAGAAAAGGGGTTCATACCCATACCCAACATTGTAGTCATAGCACCATAAGCATTAACAGCATACGATGGTGGGTTAAGAATAACCTTAACAGCTTTTGATGCACCAATAGCAGAGTAAAATAAATCTCTTACTAAACTAGAAGTAACGTCTGCACTATCATCTAAAGAACCAGATGCAAAAGACCTATTGAGAGCAGCTTGAACTACGTTAGGTACATAGCCTTTTGTGACAACACCACTAGGTAATTCTAACTTAACGTAAGTGTTATCATTAACTGGGTTATCTGATAGTAGTCCTAGTTTTTTAAGTTGGTCTACAGTATTTATATCAACTTGATTTCTATATACAAGTTTACCAACACCCTCTAAACTACCCCTGATACGCTCTGCTGGGTCTATTACCTCACCTAAAAACTTTCTTTCTTCTACGCCTAAATCTTCCTTAAATCTAATTACTCCATTGTTAGGTCTTGAGATATTGTCTCTGGTATTACCACCAAGCCCTCTAGCCCTGTTAGACTCATTTATTAAAGTCCTTAGTCTTGCATTAGCAAACGCCTCCGCTTTTTCTAAAGACTCTTTTGGATTGTCAATAAGGTATTTTTGTATCAACTCTTTACGAGCTAATTCTTTTTGTTTAGCATCAAACTTAAAGCCCTTATCTATAAACGCCCTATACTCCCTAGTAACATAGCTTTGCTCTGGCTTAAGTATAGACTCTGAAACAGTACGCAATAAAGCATTTTGTTCTTGGACATCTAAATGATTAAATCTTTCTGTACTAAGTTGATTTACTAATTTTTTCTGTAGGTTAGTAAGCTCCTTGTCAAACATTTTAAGAGTGGCAGATAATCTAGTGTTAGAGTATTCAGGCTCTATAGTTCTTGTTACTAAGAACCTATTTACAAATGCAGCATCTTGTGGGTTTTGCTCTAAGTGTTCAGTTATGTTTCTAGCAAACTTACTAGCACTATCCCTTACAGCAGATAACTCTTTATTAGCTTGGAAGATTTCATTATGAACACCTTGTCCAGTTATCCTACTAGGAACTAAATAAGAAAGGGCTTTTTGGAAGAGGCTACCTTCTGTGTTTGTAGCATCAGCAAGAATTTTGTTAGCTTCTTTTTGAGCAACTGTATCTGCTACTTCACTAACCCTAACCTTAACTTCTGGAGCAACCTCAGAAGAAAAAAAGTCAACATCTTTTAGTTTACTACTCTCCTCAAACTCTGCTTTAACCTCATCGTCTTTTATCTTCTGTTGTAACCTTCTATTTCTTCTTATGTAATCTTCTACTGTTGTAATAGATTCTTTTTCTAATGTTGGTTTTTCAGTAGTAGGTTCTACTTTGCGTGGTTCGTAGGCATCAATCAAAGAGGTATCTTCAGCACTAAATAACTCTAGTTGGTTTAACTCTTCTACGTCATTTACATCTTCTTCTGTTATCTTACCATTGGTAATATCTAAGTCTATCTCATCAGGAGTCTTGCCAGCAAACTTACTTAAGCTCTTAGTAGCCTTAGGTAGAATTGCTCCTAAACCACCACCAAAGATAGTACCAGCAGCAGCACTCATTAAAAATCTTTCTGCGTCTGGTAGTTGTCCTGTATCTATTAAAGATGCAACTGTAGATTCTCCAGCACCGAAAGCAGCACCACGTTTAGCTTCTGATGCTGCTACTTGTCTTACTAACTCTGGAGTAATCTTTGTACTAGCATTAACACCCTGTAGTAATTTACTACCTTTTACAAAGTTTAAGAAACCGCCTGCTGTTGCCCTGCCAATAGAAGTATCTCCACCCTCTATTTCTTGAGCAGCCAAACTACCTAAGAACCCAGCACCAAAAGTACCTGCAATAGCTACACCCATACCTACAGGACCACCTATAGCTGCACCTGCTGCTATCGCCCCCATTTGTCCACCAGTAGCTACACCTATCTCAGCAAGAAGTCCTGTTGCTATGTCGCCCCCAGAAGGACTAAACGCTTGGTCAACTTCTTCTTGCGTAAAGGTAAATGAACCATCTTGTGGTGTTTCTGTGGGTGTACTTGTATTACCAAATGCTGCATCAATTTCTTCTTGTGTATAAGAATATACCATTATTGACCACCAGTTCTTAGCCCATCTAATTTTCCAAGCAAATCATATTGTTTGTCTGTTAACCCTGTTAGTTCTCTTGGCAATTCAAGTACCTGCTTAGCTGCTCTTCTAGCTTCAGGGCTAAAAGCGCCTGTTTCAAATGCATTTTTTACAGATGCAATCAACCTTTGGTCTTCTACTTCTTGACTAGCATCTGCTAACAAATTAAAAGGAGTAGTCACAGCGTTCCAAATATTTCCAAAAACTCCTGTCTCTGCTCTAAGCCCTGCTTTATCTAAGGCTTCAATATTTGCTTTTGGTACAGGCGCGCCATTTACAATTACGTTTGGGACACCGTTGACGAGTAAGTTCGTTCCTTCTGAAAGTTCATTAGGTCGAGGATTTGTACCACCTCCTGCTGGCGCACCACCTCCTGCACCTGTACCGACCCCATACAAAGAATTCAATTCTTGTTGTTTTAATCTTAATTCTTCTTCATTTAATCTTATCGACTCTTTTTGGTAAGGGTTCATTCTATTGCTGCTTAGTAAATCTACAGCTTCTTTAGTGTACCCAAAATCATTATATACCTTAGCCACCTGCATTGGGTCATTAAGCTGTTCTGGAGTGAGTCCTTTCATAGCTCTGGTAAAATCTGAAGTTCTTTTAATTTCAGGAGTTAAATTACTTCCAGACTCTTCAATAAACCTATCTTGTTGTGCTAATACTTGGGCGGCTACTTCAGGACTATACTCAGAACCTTCTGCTCTTAAGTTTTGCTCCATTACCCTTCTTTGTTCAATACCACTTTCATAGTCTCTTAAGTAGTCTCCCTCATTCTTAACACCTAAATAATCTTTAAGGCTTTCTCCAGCAGCTTTACCAAGCATACCACCAAACTTAGCATAACCAGATAAAGGTCTTTCTCTTTGTTTTTCTTCAATAGCTTTTATAGCTAGTAAATTATCTTGTGTATCTTTTCTACGTTGGTCAAGCATCTCTTGTGCAGTTTTAAACATTGTTTCAGCCATTATGAAATCCTCCCGTAATCAACTCTTAAGTACCCATCATCACCTTTCATAACAGCTTCAGGGAACACTAACATAGCTTCTTGTGCCATAACACCTACAGTAGGTTGGTCAGGGTGTGCAACCTTCTTACCCTCTTTGTTCCAATCCCAAGTGTACATATTTAAACCACTGTTATATTTACCTATCTTAACAATGTTTTCTTTAAGTCTTATGTCACTACTAAAAATTTTTGCCGCAGCTGCTGTAGCACCACTTTGTCCCATAGACTCTCCAAAACTGCCCATAAACTGCCCACCAATACTATTATTCTTAGCTTCTTGGTTAGCTGCCATCATATTAGCAGATGCGTTCATTGCACTAGCAGCAGCATTTTGTCCTCCAACTAATATCTGACCAGCTTGAGCAGAAGCAGCGCCCCTTGCTTGTTCAGCAGTAAGACCAAGTTGCATAAGTTGAACTTCTCTATCAGAAACAGAACCACCAATACCAAACAGCCCAGTACCACCAGCCAATAAGTTTGTTGCCCGTTGTTGTTCAAGAGCTTCATTGATACCAAAGATACCAGACTCAATACCATACGCTTGTTGTTGTTCACCAAGTGCTTGTTGTCTTGATTGAGCAGCTAGGTTAGCTAACGTCTCAGATTGCGCTCTACCGAGTCCATATGCGTCAGGGTTTACCATACCACCTGCACCTGCTCCAGCAGCCTCTCCTGCAAGCATAAGACCCATACGACCACTACCAAATAAGTCTGATTGCAGTTGTTGTCGTTGTTGTGCAAAAGCTGGTTCTAGTAGCCCTGCTTGTTCAGAGTATATACCAGCAGTACGACCTTGTAAATCTCGCTCAAACTCAAAAGGAGTTACCTCTCTTCCAAATGCTTCAGGTACTTCTTGTAATAACCCTTGCGCACCAAGGTAAGACTCCTGTTGAATACCTTTAAGGGGTTCTGCTAAATCAACAGAGAAAGCATTTTTACCTTTATCCCATGTCGTACTACCTGTAGTAGTAGTTAAAGTATAAGGCTTAAACTTAGCCTCCTGAGCAGCTCTCTGTACACCCTCGTTTATCCTTACTTTAGTAGACTGAGTATTGCCAAATAAAGCACCACCTAATCCTCCACCACCACCCATTATACTATCTCCTCTACTGGTAATTCATAGAATGTAAAACGGGATTCAAACCCATCTTCTTTAAAGACTTTACCCCAACCTTTTCTACCTTGTGACTCAATAACCTCACACCCAGTTGATTTAGCAAAGCCCTGTATTGTTTTTAACATATCTTCTTTCCAAAGTTCTAACTCAATACCCCCAGTAAAAACCATATCTAATACTTTTTTCTGTGGGTATTGAGTAGGTTGAGTTACAACAAAGCCATAGATTTTATCTTCTTTATGAGCTATCCATAACTGTTGATGCGAGTTATTTTTTATATTGTTTTTAATATCTTGTGCTGTAAACCTACCATAGGTGTATTCAGCACAACCTTCTAGATAATCTTTTATTTTGTAATAAATAGTATCTACGTCTTGATTAGGGAAGTGTGTGATTTTCATATTAGGCTGTGCGCTTCCACATGAAGACAGTTATATAAGGTTGGTAGTTCTGGTCTGTACCACTAACGCCCTCTGTGCTATTGGCTACAGTAATGCCTGTTGTCTCTGTTGAGGTGTTCTGACCATTTGCAACATACCTAGCACCAGCGCCATAATAATCATTATCAACACCAGTCAGATTATCATTAGTTTGTTTATGATTGTGTCCGGGGTCTGTTACTGTAGCTGTGTGTGTGTGGCTAACAACAACAGCATCAGCACTACCACCAGTCTCCTCAGCAGTATCAAATAACGTATTACCAGCATCAAAGCCTACAGGGACTCTACCTGCACCAAATGCTATCCATGTCCCAAAACCTAATAAGGTAGCTGGATTGGTTGAGTTAGTAGCGTTAGTATAGATAGAACCTACTGGATATAGTGCTAGTTTAGCAGCTAGTATTGCAGTAGTCACAAAATTAGTAGTAGCTATTTGTGTTGTGCTAGTGCCTGCCCCCGCAGTAGGAGCAGAAGGTACTCCCGTTAAAGTAGGACTGTTTATATCTGCTTTACTATTAACAGCAGTTTGAATAGCGTTATACTCATCATTGATTTCTGTACCACTTACAATCTTTAAAGGGTCGCCTGTTAGCAAGGCATCCTTAGAAGCAAAGTCTGTGGCTTTTACATAATTACTCATATCTTATAATACCTTTATTGTGTTCTTCCAGATTTAATAAATACATCTACTCTTTGAATACTAAGAGGCGCTCCATTAATTTTTGTTTCAAAACCTGCTTGTAACACCTTGCCACTACCACCTACAGAATTACTAACTGTTGCGATACCCACCCCACTAGAATACTCTGCTACTGTATATTCATCTATACCATAATAGTAAGGTGTGCCTTCTCCTTCAATAACGTATGGGTAACTAAAGTAATTAGTAGAGTAGTCAAAACCAAGCTTAGTTACGAATGTTTGGTTGTCTGGTGCAATCAATGTTACACTTAATCTCTTAGCCATCTTAGTTATATTACTGTTACCTAAGTCAAAGTAGTTAGTGTAATACTTAAAGTTAAATGCACTTCCGTTATCTTGAGAACCAAAGTACTCAGCTAACCCATTAGTTTGACAGAATAGTAGTTTACGTTCATCAGCATCATAAATAAAGTTATTATGAGTTATACCTAACCACTTAGTAATTCTTAAAGCACCATCAGGCAGTGGTGTCTTAGTATCAAAAGCATATATAATATTAGCACTTGGAAAATACAGTAGATAGAAAGCAAAGTTAGGGCAGTACACAGCTTTAATGTCTGTATCTGTACCCTCATTCTCTACTAACGTAATCAAGTCGTCACGTATGTTTTTAGATAAATCCCTTAGTGGTTGTGACTTCTCTTGAATAGTTCTACCTAAAGACCTAACACCTGTAGAAGATAGGAACATAATATCATCACCTAAGTTCTGTATAGTGTTGTGAGATATACAACCAATACCTTCAATAGTCTCTACTAGAGAAAGTGTAGTAACATCGAAGCTCGCCTCAAAACTATCAGTATCTTGAAACAACATAATAGAGTTCTTACAGAAAACTACTAAGAAACCATTGTGTGCGCCTAACCCAGTAATAACATCACTGTTCTTAGCGAACGTACCAGCTATGTTTAGTTGCCCTGCACTGCCTGAACCCCACTTAGTACCATCTAACAAGTCAGAAAAGTATACAATTGTTTTATTTGTTTCAGTTACAGCAGCCCACAGCCGACCATAAGCAGACATTACTATGCTGGCTTCTGGAGGAGTACCATCATAACCAGTAAAGGTATCTATTGTTTTAAATACTTCTGATGAAGTTTCGTTTGTATATACTAGAGGTTTGTATTTTTCTTGAAAGAAATATGTCCTGTCATTAAGAGTGGCAGAAGACCAGTTTCCATCCTCTATTGTATCTGTAGTAGTAGGAGTTATAGGTATTAAATTTCCTAAGCCTTTGTAAAAAGTATCTTCACTCCAAGACAAGTTTAATTTAAGTCCTGCTAGGTCTGTAAAAATATGAGTACTTAGTAAATTAACATTAACGTTATCATCTGTAACACCACTAAGTTGTGTAGTTTGGTATCTCCAGCCCTTACGACTACCTAACCTACCATACTTATCAATAATACAGTTATCAGCTTGTAGGGCAAAGCCAGCTTCTAAGGTTACACCAGACTCTTGAGTGTTAAGACCAAAGAAACCGGGAGCTACGATTGCTGCAGGTTGTAGAGGTTTAGCCATTATAAGTCACCGTACTAGAAGTTTCTTCCACAGTTAAAATACAACTAACACCAGTAGAACCAGCATTACCCCTAAGCTCATAACCAGACTCTAACATTACATAGCCACCATTCATCTCTAGTTCAATATAATCACCTGAACCTAAAGACTTAGCACCTAGTACAACTATATCAACGCCATTAGATATTTCTAAGTGTATGTTACCCACAGTAGAACCAGAACCATTAGACACAAAAGCTAGTATCCATTTGGCTCTAGTATTAGGCGGTACAGTGTATAGTAAAGCTGTACTATCAGTAAGAGCAGCAGTAGTTAAGTTTTCTGTTAGTATGCTCTTAGCCCGCATTAGTGAGCCACCCATATAATTTCTTCGGGGTGCTTACCACAGTCCAATGTGATAGCATCTGATAAAGCACGTTCTGCTATAGCATAAGCAGTAACAGGATTAACGCCACCATCTTCACCACGTTCCTCAATAGCCATAGCATATGCTAATAACTCTACAGCTTTAGCTGGTACTTGAATAGTATCTGCTTCTGCTTCTAAGTCAGGTTGACGTTGTACTATGTTAAACCGTAATGTATAAGTATCATCAGGGATAGGGTATAAATCTACTTGAGTATCTCCATCAGAACTAATACCGTTAAAGCTGTAATAGTAGGGAGAACCTGTAGCTGGGTCAGAGTTTAAGAACAAACCATTAAAACTGTGAGCATCTTTGTATTGAAGAAAGAAATCATCAGTATCATTAACTACATCTAACACATCAAAGTTATTCTTAGTACCATTTAACTCATAGCTAAAAATACCAGACGTAGTAGTTGCCGTTAGTGTAGTACGTAAAGCAGACCATTTCCATGCTTCCTCCACAACTTGTTTAGCGTCATTAACGAATACACCGATAAGAGCAGAGTAAGAGGTCTCTTCTACAGACGTAACTGTCCTCTCTCTTAATCTCTTTAGGATTTTATTTACTGTTTCTAAATAAGTCATAGTTATTATTTACTTCCTAAAATAAATTTTTATTTATTGTATCATATTTTGAATGATTTGTCAAGTCTTTATTTAACTTTATTTCTTCCAGTTAGCTAAGCCCTTGATTCCAAAGGAAGCTGCTATAGCTGCTGCTAGAAAACCTTTGTAGTATTCTGGCATTGAGTTTAAAACTGCGAAACCCTCTTGAATGTAGGGTACTAAGCTAGGGATGAACGCACCAATCATTGGTATAGAAAGCACAATGACAAACCATTCATCTTTCCATGATGTCTTACTACCTTCAGCCATCATTTTTTCCCAATTCTCTTCGGACTGCATAGCTTTAATCTTTACTTCCTGCTTGACCTTAGCTTCTTCTGCTTTACCTTGCATCCATGTAGTGGCTAACTCACCAACAAGAGTTATTAGCTGTATCATTTGTCTGCCTTACTGTCTAGTTTATCTTCTATTCGGTTAAGAGTATCTTTAATGTCAGCTAGAGCTATTTGAAAATCATCACGTCTAAGATATACGTTAGGTATGTTTCTCTCTATCTGCTGAATGTCTAAACGTAATCTGCTAATAGCATCCCATACTGCTCTTAGATACCAGCCAACAAAAATAGATATGAGGGCAAAGGTTGCGTTAAATAAATCTTGGAAGTCCATGTAATGACTACTCCGGAAGTAATGTTTTTAATTCTTCTGCACTAGTTGCATTATCCATAGAGGTTTGCAACATAGTGTGAGTTAATAAATACTCAGGTGCAGGAACAATAACTGCCACTCCACCATCACTTGTTTCATATATTATTCTCATTTTATTTTTCCTTTATTATCTAAATACTGCAACGCAAACCAAGCCTAAATCAGCAAAAGAAAGATAGTCAATTGACCTTACAACAAAACTGCCTACTGAAAATGTAATATTAGCAGTATCCGTCACTATAACAGCAATACCACTAGAAGCACCACCACCATGTGAAGTTACACAATAATTTACATCAGGCATATCAGTAGCAAAATTAACTGTATAATCTCCTGCACCATTATCAGTGATACTACTTACATTATAACTAGCCCGTATTGCTACAGTGCCTGTTCCATTAAAATTTACCCAAGCTCTTGCGCTGCCATTTACTACGTCAGCTATCGGCGTAGTCTCACTGCCTGCTAAGTTGGCTAAGGTGCTTATGTTTAATTGTGACATTTAATTAGCTCCTTTGTGGTTTAGCGGAAGATGGCTACGCAGCAAGTCGTCTGATCATATAACACTGTGCTTACACCATATCTGCCCCATATTAGCGCGCTAGTGGGCTGCAATGGATTTGTCGTGTTCGCTATCTGAATGCCCATTAAATAAGCGGTTGCTGTAGAGTTGCTTTGATCATACTGTGTTGTTCCAACAAGCGAGTAATTGCTATCAGGCATCGCATTAGTAAAATTAACAGTGTATTTACCAGTTCCCCCATCTGTAATACTGCTAACATTACCAGACTCACGAATAGCCACTGTACCTGTGCCGTTGAAATTCACCCAAGCACGGCACTTATAATTCTCTGTGCTGTCATCGTTCAACCAAGTGTCAAACTTTAAAGAGCCAGCCATTACAATGCCTCGCGTTCAATCACTTCTTTCAGCTTGTCAGCAGATGTTGCACCATCAATCTCAACTTGCATAGCGTCATACTTGTCACGAATAGCTTGACGAGCTGCTTCAGCTTCTACTGCTTTGGCTGGGATAGTTGCCTGCACATCTAATGGCGCGAACTCTTCAGAGCGTTTAGAACGACGTTTCTCGTGTGTAATGTCTTTGGCTTTGTTTATGTCTACTTTAATCATGTCAATTACTCCTGAACCCATGCGTTGCGGAATGTACGGTCTGAAGGTACTTCGCTGACATCAACAATCTCAGCAGATACCTTGTTAGCTTCTGGCACTACTTTGTCGCGTAGCTCTTCCATAGTACCTGCCCATTCTGGTGATGGCACTACAACGCTTACGCCACCTTCGTCGTTTGTGTAAATAATTCTTTTGTCCATTGTTTTTCCTTTAGTTTTGTTTAGGGGTTAGCGAAAGATGGCAACTGAAACATGATTATAATCTACACCGGAAACGAGATTGCTTTGTGCAGTTGTTATTTTTACGTAACTTGATGTTACCGCCATTGAAGTAGCAAAATGCATGTAACTCAAGTCTCTGTTATTCAGGCTTACTACTGTTGAATAACTTGCGTCAGGCATAGCATCAGTGAAATTAACATTATAATTACCTATACCGTTATCCGTAATGCTGCTTACATTAAACCCATTGCGAATAGTAACAGTTCCTGTGCCATCGAAATTAACAAAGGCTTTAGCAGCGCCTACAATGTCTGGTTGGTTAGCGCCTGTTCTGTCTTTAATGCTGTCTACGTTTAACTGACTCATAACACCACCCACACACTACCTGAAGAAATAGTCACTGTAACACCTGTATTTATTGTAATTGACCCCACACTTGACGCACTCTTACCTGTTGGGATTGTATAGTCTGTTGTCACTGTCTGTGAGTTTTCAACAAATACTTGGTCGCCACCGCCGCCTGTAGCACCTGCTGAGACACCAGTAAGGGCTGAACCATCACCTTCAAATGCTGTAGCTTTTACAGTACCATTAACATCAAGTTTTTCAGTGGGGCTACTAGTCCCAATACCCACGTTGCCGCCGTTGGGGTTAAGGACAATATCATAGTTGGTAGCGTAGTTTGTAAAGGAACGTGGTTGAAGCCACATCTGCCCAGCCGAATAAACACCAATGTCGAGCGCAACAGAGCCAGCTTGTAGGCGCGCTACAGCATTTGGGTCAGCCGCACTACCGGAACTTGCCGGTGCGCCCCCGGTGATAGACGTGTTGACGGCAGAAAGTCTTTGAAGCGGCGAACTCGTCCCAATACCCACGTTACCACTGCCATCAACAGTAATGTCATCGTGATTAGCTATGCCTAAGTTAGTAAGGGCAGATGATGCATTGGCTAAGTCAGAAAGGTTGTTACTTTTTGTTACAAA